>Ga0326727_10000906_pt1 | contig 115751 bp, 101 predicted proteins | sample MB2enrmetagenome_FD_207643 | JGI IMG/M metagenome (GOLD analysis project Ga0326727, IMG submission 207643) | Lab enriched peat soil microbial communities from McLean, Ithaca, NY, United States - MB29MY | ecosystem: Environmental > Terrestrial > Soil > Wetlands > Peat | place: USA: New York... | reverse complement strand
CGCCTCCCGCCCGGCGGCAATCGCCTGGGGGTACTCGCCCAACTGGGTGTAGAGATTGCAGAGATTGCCCCAACTGTTGGCGCTGTCGGGATAGATCTGGGTAAAAAGTTGCAGGCTGCGGATTGCCTCTTCGTAGTCAAAGATTCCTCCGCTGTAGTAGGCGATCTCAATGGATAGCCGTTCGCGCTCGGTGGTCCGTTCGCGCAGATCAAAGGCTTTTTTGTAGAAAACCGCCGCCTGGCTGAAATCGGCCCGGTTGTAGTATGTATTGCCGAGGGAGCGGTAGGCGGAGGCAAAGCTGGGATCCAGTGCAATGGCGTGTTCGAGCAGGGTTTGTGAGGCTTTCAGGTCGCCATGTTCGAAGCTTTCTGCGGCCTGCGAGTAGGCGCGTAGGGCGTCGAGCGAGGGCGTGGTGGCCTGGGCAATGGGCACCTGGAAGCGCTCGCGGGAAGCGGCAGACTCGCCCATCTGCTTGCGCACGTGGCCCACGGTCCTGTCCAATGCAGCCAACACTGCTTCTTTTGAGGGAACCTGGGCTTTGTAGCTTGCGAGTTGATTGCCGCTGGCGCAGGCTTCCGCCTCAAGGGTGAGCAGGTAATCGGTTCCAACCTTTGAAATCGTGCCAGACAGCATGGCCTGGGCGTTGTTGCGTTCGCAAACCTCGCGGGCCAGCGCGGGAGTAAGCGGTTCGTTGGGCTTGCGCTGCATCTCGGCCAGCGTCTCTTGAACCGTGGAGCGGGTCAGCAGATTCAAGAACGGCGATTGTTCCAGATCGATTTGAAGCGCCTTTCTTAGAATGTGGTCGAACTCCGCCTCGCCGGTGCTGTTCTCAAAGTCAGCCACTACGACTTTTACGGTTGGCGGGTTGCGGTGGAAATGCCTCCAGGCCAGGCTTCCCGCAAGAGCAACTCCCACGACGACGGCCAATGCGGGCAGCGTGGCCATCAGACGCCGCCGGGAAACCAGCGATGGCCGCGGCACTTTCTCTTCCGTGATGACGCTGGTCCGGATGGTGCGCTGTTGCAGAAATATCTCATTGGAGGCGCCCATGCCCTCGCCTGACAGCGCCGGGGGAAGCGTTCCGTTGGGCGGGGTAACGACCTCAACCGGAGAGATGAACTGGTAGCCGCGGCCAGGCAAGGTCACAATGTAGTTATTCTCTCCCGGCTTTTCCTCCAGCGCCTTGCGCAGCACCGAGATGCTCTGTGCCAGACTGTTCTCATCCACAAAAGCGTCGGGCCAAACGTTCTTCAGCAGTTCGTCCTTGCTCAGGACCCGGCCGGGATCGTGAACAAAGTAAAGCAGCACATCAAAGGCCCGGCGATTGAGTGGAATCAGCGTGTCATGGCGCCGCACGGTGCGCGCCAGGGCATCGACCTGAAAGTCCCCAAATCGAAATATTCCACCTATTTTCATTGGCATAGCGGCAACTTAGAACTTATGAAGACCTATAGAACCCGATCACTGAAGTTACCGTCCATATGCCTGCGCAGTTCGCGGCCGCGGGGCGGTTCGAAATCTGACGGAACGACTCTATCAATGGCTGCCAGTGCAAGCAACCACATAACTCACTCAAAAGGCCGATCCTGGCACCTGTCCGATCATCCGGGACCAGATCATCTTTGACGCGTGTTCAGCTTGTCGATGGCGCGCTTCAACTGTTCCAACTTCTGGCCAGCCTCGCCAAGCTTACCCTCCGCCGTCAAGCGCTGGTAGTCGGCAAGGTTCCTGGCGGCTTCCCCGATTAGGGAGTTGAGATCGGTTGCGGGCGGTGGCGCACCGCCCGGTGCTAGAGCTGCTCGCGCCGGCTCCGCGCCGCCAGCCGTGGCCGTGGTGGATGAAACCGCTCCGCCGAAAAGTCCCGCCATCGCCGATTCAAATGTCGGCCCGTAGGCGAGCCGATCCTGCAGGGCGAGCACAACCAGGCGCAATTCCGGCATCGGGCTCCGCTCGGCCTGCAGGTAGATGGGCTCGGCATACAGCAGCGCCCGGCCGGTCGGAATCACCAGCAGAGTCCCGCGACGCACATGAGAGCCTTGCTGATTCCACAACGTCAACTGTCCTGAAAGCTGCGCGTTCTGATCGATGCGCGCCTCGATCTGCAACGGTCCGTCCACCAGCTTGGTTTTAGGAAAATCGTAAACAACCGCCGTGCCGTAGTTTGCCCCGTCGCTTCGCCCGGCGATCCAACCGATCAGATTGTTCCGGTTCGCCGGCGTGAAGGGCAGAATCTCGGCGAACTCCATGCCGACTTCGTCCGGCAGTTTCATTAGAACGAAATTGGGCTGCATGGTCAGTGTCGTTTGCTCGCCACCCTCACCCACGCCGACTTCGCTGGCCACCGTCCAGAGGTCTTCCCGGTTGTAGAACGCACCTTCATTGGTCATGTGATACAGGCCATAGACTTCCGCCTGCAGCTTGAGCAGCATCTCGGGGTAGCGTACGTGTTTGCGCAGTCCGGCCGGCATGGCGGATGCGTCCTTGAAAAGGCTTGGAAAGATGCGGCGGTAGGCGGCAATGACCGGATCCTCCGTATCAAACACGTAAAACGTCGTTGTGCCATCGTAGGCGTCAATGACCACCTTCACGCTGTTCCGCATGTAGTTGATGGGTTCGCGGTCGAGGCGGTAATGGGTCGAGTAGGGGTAGCTGTCTGAAACCGTGAAGGCGTCCATGATCCACGACAGCCGGCCATCGTCACCCAGCACGATGTAGGGATCAGTATCGTACTTGAGGAATGGCGCCAGTGCGGTGACGCGTTCGCGCACATTGCGGCGCATCAGCAGGCGGCTCCCGCTGTTCACATCGTCGCTGAACGGCAGCTTGGCGAGGTCGCCGCGCTCCAGGGCGATGATGATGCGGCGCAGGAAACCTCCCAGAACGATGCCGCCGGTGCCCTCGTAGGAGGTGAGGCTGTTGCTTGGGCCTTGCGGGTAGTCGAATTCCTTCTGCTGCGTCTTTACATACACGTCGGTGTTGGTCAGCTCGCCGAAATAGATCTCCGGGCGGGCGACGTTGAGGCCGCGTACCGTGCTCTGAACCGGCATGTTGGCCAGCATCAGCGTCGGCAGGCCCTCCGGCGTGAACCCATTTACGGGGTTCATGGTGATGCCGTAGCCGTGGGTGTAGATCAGCTTCTCGTTAATCCAGTTGCGGCTGCTTTCCGGCAGTTTGTCGACGTTCAACTCGCGCGCGGCAAGCATGACCTCGCGGGTCGTGCCGTCGATTTCATAGCGGTCGATGTCAATGTCGGGAAAGTCGTAGTAGGTTCGGATTTCCTGAATCTGACGTAGCGTGTCCTGCAGCGCACGCCAGTCCCACAACCGGATGTTCTGGAGCGTAGGCTGATTGTTGGCGGCGTCGGCAGCCTCGACGGTTGTCTCCGCGGGAAACTCGCGCTGGGAGAAGCGGTCCAATCCGAAGGCCTGCCGCGTCAATTCAATGTTGTGGGCAATGTAGGGTTGCTCGCGTACCAACTCATTGGGTTTGACGATAAAACTGGCTACATACCAGCCGACTGCCTGGAGCGCAAAGTAACAGACCACGGCAGGAAGAACCGCTACCACCAGCCTGCGCCCGCTGGGCAGCACCGCCATGGCGTTGACGCCCGCCAGCACCGCTCCCAGAACCAGCGCCGCGCACACCACGAGCATGCCGGTAAGCAAGACGTGGACGTCCACGTAGGTAGCGCCACCGAAGATGGTATGGTCCTCAAACAACTGCTCGAAGCGGTTGAAGTAAAAGCGCACCGCGACGAGCAGCAACAGGAACGCAAAGGCGATGGAGAACCCGCGCCAGGGTAATGGGACGTAACGGTCACGGCGTGCGGCGAGCACGCGCGTGCCGCCGGTGATAAGGATAAAGAAAACGGCGAGCATGCAGGCAATCACCGCCAGCGATAGCAGCCAGCCGACGATGAGCTGCAAGGCGGGCAGGGCAAACAGATAGAAGTGCAAGGGCCGGCCGAAGATGGGGTCCACCACGCTTCCCGTGGCGCGGGGCGCGTACCAGTAGAGAGCGAGCGTGGGCCATTCCGCCATCATCCCGGTACCGGTCACAACGGCGATGAACAGCGCGGCGCCGGGCCCGATCAGGCGCAGAACGGATTCGACCGGCAGGTTCACTGGCTGTCCGGCGATGAGAATGGTGTGACTGCTGGGCAGGTCGGCGAAGCACGCCCGCTTCAGAGCCAGAAAAGATCCATAGAGGATGATGAAAGTGGCCGCGGCAAACGCCGCAAAGATTGCCCACCGCATGCCTAGGGTCCTGCCAAACACGTTGCCATAGCCGAGGGACCGGAACCAGAGCGCGTCGACGTAATACGACAGCGCCGTCCGTCCGCCGGTCACGACGACGACTAAGGCAACGAGAATCAGGAGAAAGCGCCGTCGCCGCCGCGGCGGAGGTGTCTTTGGCCAGTCGATCGAATTGGGCATGCCCCTACCCCGTTCTCAGGTTCATTTTCGTATCGCAATCTTAGGAGACCGTATTGTACCGTGCTGCGGAGAAGAGTGACTAACTTGCGGTTCTGGAGCGCCGGCCCGGGCAATTTTGCGAACTGCAACTTGGTCTTGTTCGGCGCATCCAGCCGGGAAATCCGCAAACTGCGGGCTCGATAGGCGCCCAACGGGACCGCCTGAAGCTGCCGCCGGATGGGGAGAGCCACGGGCGCTCATCCTCCGAGCGGCACGTGCCCGGGCACAGCAGGAATCCAGCGGTCAGGATGGCTCCGCGGAGTCCACACCGTAGGAACCGAGCACGTCGCGCAGGGTTACGATGCCTTCCAGCTTGTGGACGTTTGCCCGGTTGACCACCGGCAAAATATCAAGATGAGCTTTGCTCATGCGCTCCAGCGCCAGGGTAAGTGGATGATCCGGGTGGACATGCGGAAACTCCAGGCTATCGCAAAGGCTCATCAGATTTTCCCCGGCTCTACCTTCTACGAGGGCGCTCTCAACGGTGCCTGCGCTCAAAACGCCAACGATCTCTCCTCCGTCCTCGACGAGCCAGGTGCGGAATTCGCTCGATTGCATCCGTTCCGCCGCATCGTGAACGCTCATCTTTGCCGGCAGGAGCCGCGGTGCATCCCGCATGACCTGGTGAACTGTATGCCGGCCGAATTCCTCCCGCGTCTTGGGGCTTGGCAGATGAATGCCGTCCTGCCGCGCCAGAGCCTCGTAAATGGGTTCCTTCTGGAAACGGGTTGAGATGAAGAGACTTGCCAGGTTGGCGATCATCAGGGGCACGATAACCGCATAATCGCGGGTCATCTCGAAGATCATCAGGACAGAGGTCATGGGAGCGCGCACGATACCCGCGAACAGCGCACCCATGCCCACCAGAGCGTAGGCTCCAGGCGCTGCCGTGTAGGCCGGCAGGAAATGATGGGCCACGGTGCCGATGGCGCCTCCCAGCATCGCGCCCAGGAACAGAGCCGGACCGAAGATTCCGCCAGCGTTACCGGACGCATAGCAGGTGGTGATGGCGAACAGCTTGAGAACGATCAACAGAACCATTAACTTGAATGCCATGGTTCCGTCGAGAGCAAGACCGACATAGCTGTAACCCACGCCCAGCACCTGAGGCACAAACCAACCCATCAGGCCGACCATCACACCACCAGCGACCGGCTGCAGCCAGCGCGTCTTTCTGGGCAATCGCAAAAAGCGCTGACGCATTCCCAACAGAAGCTTAGTGAAGGCTACGGACAGGAAACCGCCAGTGATGCCCAGCACGGCATAGATACCGAACTCCATCGGGTGGACCAGTTCGTAGGACGGGACGCGGAACAAAGGGTTATTGCCCAGGACAAGACGCAACACCGCCCAGGAGGTGGCGGAGGCCAACACCACGGATCCGAGGACCGGCGCGTGAAGATCTCCCACAACCTCTTCGAGAGCAAACAGCACGGCCGCCATGGGTGTGTTGAAGGCGGCGGCAATGGCGGCGGCCGCACCCACGGGAATGAGGGCTTTCACCCGTTCCGTGCGTAGTCCCAGGCCGCGGCCGAGGACCGAGGCGATGCCGGCGCCTACTTGGACCGACGGACCCTCGCGGCCGAGCGGAATTCCACTGGCAAGAGTGGCCGCCGTGCAGCCAAACTTACCCAGGACGGTGCGTAGCGAGATGTTTCCGTCGCGCGCATAGAGGGCCGCCTTTGTCTGCGGAACGCCGCTGCCCCGCGCGTCCGGAAAGTAGCGGTACAGCAGGTAGCCCATTGCCAGGGAGCCCGCCACCGGCATCATGACGCGCCTCCACGCCGGACTTCCTACCGGATAGATGCGCATTCCGAGGCGCTCGGTCAGGACAATGAACGCGACCACGCTGAGTCCGGCAAGGGCGCCGATCAGCAGCGACAGGACCAGAAAAACCTGCTCCTCCCTTTCCTGTACAACTGAAGTCACGCGCGACCAGAGAAAGGTTCTCCAACTGGTCCCTGGATGCTCCTCGCGGCCGGGTTCAATAGGCATGGAATAAGGTTACTCGAAAGACCTCTCCGGCGCAGACTGGGTAGCCTTGATGCGTTTCGGCGAGTCCGCTCGGGGCGCGGTCAACCCAGCCCGTGGCTGGAATCAAACGCAGTAGCAACCATCGACTCTGGATACAGCAAAGTCCCCGAAGACTCGAGGACTTTGCCAGCAATCCAAGTTCCGCGATCCTTTGCCGGGCTTCTGATTCCAATTTTGCTGCGCGGTCTCTTGATGACGTTGCGGGGTCCGCTACCTGGGAAGGTGGTTCGGGGGCTCACAGTGAGCCAAAATGACCTCGATTCACACTCCTGAATACTTCTATTTAGAAAGCGGCTACGCCTGCTTCGGCAACCTCAACGTCCTGCACCTCCGAACCGGAACTGACTCCGATTGCGCCGACGATCTTGCCGTTACGCTTCAAGGGAATGCCGCCGGCGAAGATCATGATCTTGCCTATATTCGATACATGGATTCCGTAGAACTGGCCTCCTGGCTGCGAGTTCGCACCGAGTTCCTTGGTGGTGCAATTAAAAGCCCGCGCGGTGTACGCCTTGTGGAGCGAAATATCGACGGAGCCAAGGCATCCTCCGTCCATGCGGACATGCTGAACCATGTTGCCACCTTCGTCGACAACGGCGATGCACATGGGCTGTTTGATTTCTTCAGCTTTCTTGATAGCGGCTGCAATGACGCGGTTTGCATCTGCGAGAGTCACCATAAAGAGGTCCTCCTTAATCCCCTGTTGCCGTTGGCAACGGGAGATTTAAGTAACTTGCGTCGCGGCTGCGAAAACTCGTCCTGCCGGGGGGCAGGCGCCACGCATGCGTCTGTGCATGCAAAAAGCCACCCTCTCAGGTGCCGGATGCACCACGAAGAGCGGCTTTGTCTAAGAGCTTTCTCTGCCGCGCTGGGTATTTTATGCAGAACTACCCTTTTCGGCAACACAATTTATTGAACACTTTTCCGCCGGAATGACGGGGCTTGGCGGACCCGTTTTTTGGAGCCGACGCCCTGATTATGCCCAGGCGGCAGCGGTGACCCAGACGGCCTCCGGTTCGTAGAGTCTGCGGCTGGCAGGGCCGCGGGGATGGAGCAGGGACCATGCCGCCAATCTTTCCCTCTCGCCCGAGCGGGCAGGGGTGCCCAAGTGAGGAAGTGACCCAAGGGCGAAGAAATCTATTGATGAGTGGAGCCGTTATGTGTACAGTACCCTGTGCGGCATAGACAACTTTAGAAAAAGCCGCCTTCCGAATTGCGATCTGCAACTTTTGGGGGCGGCTTTTCGCATGCGAGTTTATAGGGTTTGGCACCGCCGCACCGCATGAGAGTTCCAGGATGGTGATGCCCGCGTTGGATCGCAAAGTGAGCTCGTTGCGACAGAGCTGAAGCTTTGTGGATGCATGTGGAGGTATCAGGAAGAAGAGCGGTTCTGCGTGGAAACCTTTTCAAGACGAGGCAAATGTGATGCCTAAGAAGATACTGAGTCAGTCTGATGTTGAGCATGCCGTGCTGACCATGGCACGCGTGTCATTTGAAAACGAAAAGTACTTTGGCGATCTGGATGGAGAGATGGGCGATGCCGATTTTGGGCACTCCCTGGCTACCGGCTTCCGGGCAATCCAGGCTGAGTTCGACAAGATGGACCATTCCGACATTGGGACCTTGCTGCTGAAGTGCGGGATGGTCTTTGCAGCCAATGTCGGGGGCTGCTCCGGCCCGATCTGGGGGACGGCGTTCATGCGAGCTGGCATGACCGCCAAAGGGAAAACCACGCTGACACTGGCTGACGTGGTGGCGATGGGAAGAAACGCAGTCCAGGGAATGATGGCGCGCGGATCGGCTTCCCAGGGCGACAAGACGTTACTCGATGCCGTGATCCCCGCGATCGATAAGGTTGAAGAACTCGCACGGACGAATCCAGAAGACATCCTGGGTGCGTTCACGGCTGCATCCATTGCCGCCAACGCCGCGATTGAGGGAACACGGAGTTGGGTGGCGAAGCGTGGCAGGGCTTCCTACGCAGGTGACAGGACCATTGGGACACTCGACCCCGGAATCGTTGCCGTCGCGACCATGGCGTCGGCCATTGTGAAGGAGTTGGAGTCCCAGGAGAAACCAGTTTCCGCCAATCTGTAAGCTGCCCTCACATGGGGGGCGAGAACAAACCAAACCAGAATTCGGAATAAGAGGAAACGTTTGCTATGAACAAGTTCATGAATGATCCTGCAAACTTTGTGCCCGAAATGCTGGAAGGTATCTATCTGGCGAACCCGGGTAAGTTGAAGTACCTCGCGAAGTACAACTGCATTTACCGTGCTGACCGTCCGAATGACGATTTTGTTTCCATCATCCAGGGATCCGGTAGCGGCCACGAACCGGCTCACGTGATGGCCGTCGGCGCCGGCATGCTGGATGCTGCCTGTCCGGGCAACGTGTTTGCCGCGCCTCCGGCGGAGTTTCCATTCGAGGTCACCAAGCTGATGAACTCGAAAAAAGGCGTGCTGCACATTGTCAACAACTACTCGGGCGACCGCATGGTGTGGGACATGGCGCACGAGATGGCAGAAGCCGAAGGCATAAAGGTCGGCGTGGTTCTGATGGACGACGATGTTGCCGTCGTCAACAGCACATGGACCGTCGGCCGCCGCGGCGTTGCCGGGAACTTTTTCTCCATCAAGTGCTGCGGCGCTGCCAATGCCGAAGGCGCTTCCCTGGAAAAACTGGTCGAAATCGGCAAAAAAGTGAACAGCCAGGTTCGCACCATGGGCGTCGCCATCACCGGATGCACGCCTCCGGGCAAGGACGCTCCGATCTTCAGCCTGGCGCAGGGCGAAATGGAATTTGGCGTCGGCATCCATGGTGAAAAGGGCCGCCGCCGCGCTCCGCTTCCGAACGCCGATGCCGTGGTCGATGAGCTGTTTGATGCCGTCGCCGGCGATCTTCCCTTCGAGAAGGGAGACAAGGTCGGCCTCATGATCAACGGTCTGGGCGGCACTCCTCCCAGCGAACTATTCCTGCTCTATCGCCGCGCGGCAATCCGCTGCAATGAACGCGGCTTGAACGTTGTGCACAACTATGTTGGCAATTACTGCACCTCGCTGGAGATGGCGGGCTTCTCGCTCACGCTGATCCGGCTTGATGCTGAATTAAAGCGTCTGATCGAAGCGCCAGCCGATATCGCGTGGCGCGTTTTCTAGACGTCTACAACCTCGTTTGTCCATCCGGGGGGCCTGGCTGCAATCATGCGGCCAGGCCTCCTCTAAGGAGTTGGAATCATGCCCATTGTGTCTATGCCTGAAATACTCGGCTCGGCGTTCAAGAAGCGCTATGGTGTGGGAGCGTTCAACATTGTAAACGACCTCACCATGCTCGCAGTCCTCGACGCCGCCACACAAACAGAGTCGCCGGTAATCATTCAGGTATCGGTGAAGACGGTCAAACTTTACGGCGCTAAGCTGATTCAGCGGATGTTCGAGGAACTGGCGTCGCACTCGCCCATTCCAGCGACGCTTCACCTAGATCATTGTCCTGACGTGAAGATGATCAAGACGTGCCTCGACGCCGGATGGAATTCGGTTCTGTTCGATGCCTCCAACCTGAGCTATGAGGACAACCTGCGGCAGACCAAGGAAGTGGTCGCAATGGCGCGCAAATGCGGAGCCGCCGTCGAGGGAGAACTGGAAGCGGTTCGTGGCGTGGAGGATGGCGTCGGCAGTGAACACGAAGGCGACCTGGTGCCACTGGAAAAATGTGTGGAGTTCTTGCAGCAGACAGGCATCGATTCGTTTGCTCCCGCGATAGGAACCGCACACGGACTCTATAAGTCAGCGCCCAAAATCGATTTCGAGCGGGTTCGCAAAATTGTCGCAGCACATCCAACTCCCATTGTTCTACACGGCGGCACCGGACTTTCCGATGACGTTTTCAAACGCCTCATCGCGGAAGGCTGCGCCAAGGTGAACATCTCAACCATGTTGAAGATCACCTATTGCGACACCTATCGCGATTATCTGAACGCAAAACCGCAAGAACACGATCCCCTGAAGGTGATGATCAATGTCCGCGAGAAATTGATCACCATGGCCAAAGGCTTCATGGAAACCTTTGGCAGCGTTGGCAAGGCAAGCACGGTCGGCGTGTCAGGGAAAAACCATGGATAGAGCACTGATCTTTGATTGCGACGGCGTTCTGGGCGACACGGAGCTTTACGGGCATCTGCCCGCATTCAACCAGATGTGGCAGAAATTGGGGGTTCCGTGGCAGTGGTCCGAACGACAATATGGCGAGAAGCTGAAGATCGGTGGCGGCAAGGAGCGGATGGCCAGCCTCTTTGCCGATGCCGATTTTCGTGCGCTCGTCACCGTGCCGGAAAACGCGGAAGAGCGCAAAGCCATTGTTGCGCGCTGGCACAAGGAAAAAACAGCGATCTACGAGGGCATCATAAGCTCAGGGCAGATTCCGGCTCGTCCCGGCATCAAGCGTCTTTCCGAAGAGGCGCTCGGCGCGGGATGGAAGCTGGGGGTGGCTTCCACCTCAGCGCCGGCTGCAGTGTCGGCCATGCTGCGGCGCGCCGTGGGAGAAAAACTGGAGCGCGAGTTCCTGGTGCTTTCCGGCGACATCGTCGCGGCCAAGAAGCCCGCGCCCGACATCTACAATCTCGCTCTCGAACGGCTCCAGTTGCCGGCGGCCAATTGTATCGCCATCGAGGACTCTCGTAATGGAATGCTGGCCGCCTACGCTGCCCATATTCCCGTCCTGGTGACGCTCAGCTCGTACACGAAGGAGGAAAACTTCCGCGAGGCTGCGGTCGTTGTCGACTCACTCGGGGATCCTGGTGGCCCGGCGACAACCGTGATCGAGAGCCACCTGGCAAACCATATCGCGGACTATGTGAAGATTGAGGATCTTGCCGGAATCGTGGAGGCCGCGGCAGCCTCGAACCTTCAACGTCGTTAGCATGGCTTGAGTCGAGGATGAATTCTCTGGTGCGGAGAGCCGAAAGCCGGGCTCGCCGCACCTTCCTTGTACGGTTGCCAATGCGGGAGTAGAGTGTTGCGTGTATAGTAGCGTGGGAAGCTGTCCGTTCACGCGAGACGCGTGCATACCCAACTCTCGCGCAGCACCGCCTGAAGAGGTTAACCGTGATGTACAAGTCGACCGAACGGGAAAAGACCGGGTCTCGCTTCGGCAGCGAAGAACTGTTGAGCTGGCTGGAGCAATCGCGCGTGATTCCTTCCGTTCGGATCGCGGAAAACATCCCTGCGGCCTGCGCTTCTCCGGCGAAAATCGTCTTTCTCCTCTTCGGAACGCCGATGACCATCGGCACCCTCGCTAGGCGGCTCACCGACGCCGGCAAGATGCCGGTCGCCAACCTAGACCTGCTCTCCGGCTTTGCCCGCGACACGGCAGCCATCGAGTTTCTCGCAAATTCGGGAGTGGCAGGCGTAATTTCCACGCACCAGGACTCCCTGCGCGCCGCACGTGCGCAAGGTCTGCTGGCCTTGCAAAGGACGTTTGCACTTGACTCGGTGGCCATGGCGAACAGCATTCGAACCCTGGAACATTTTGCTCCGGATGTGATCGAATTGCTGCCCGCCATCGCAGCCCCCATCACGATTCCCATGGTGCGATCCGTACGTCCGAATCTGCCCGTGATCGGATGCGGCCTGATACGCACATTGATCCAGATTGACGAACTGGTTCGCCAGGGGGTGTCCGCGGTTTCGGTCAGCGACCCCTCCCTCTGGATTGTGTAGTTGCGGTCCTCCTGCGGCCGCTATTTCTGTCCTTTGGCAGCATTCAAGAAGCGCCTCTGGTATGAAATCACCTGGTTACAACTTGTAAATTGCGCCAGGTAATTCGGTTCGGCCGTCACCACAACCCGGTCCATCATGTCCTCGTACTCTCTGTCGGCAAGCAGGGCGTCGATGTCCGGGAAATTGTTCTCACCCTCCATGCTGCAAATGATCAGGCGGGTATCGGGAAGGTTTACGTTTCGTAGAAGCCGCAGATTATGCCTGACGGCATCGAGCCCATCACTTCCCTCCGCCGAATCAACCTTCCTATAACGTACAATGTTCTCCGCCATGCGTTTGACTTCCAGCAGATCCAAACCGCTTGCATCAGGTGGCAGATAATCCTTTTCCACCATCATCGTCCGCAGTTCTTCCAGGAACCGGGGCTCTCCGGTTGCGGCAAACAGCTTGAGCGCACGCTGCATGATTTTGCTTTGCATGCCGCGATGACGAATGAAGCAGTTGATGAAGTAGGGCCTCGCCTGCAGCGCAAGAATCGCCTGATACGGCTCGAACATGAGCGTGAAGTTGACACGGATTCCGTGATCGCGCAGCAGTAGCGCGAGGTTGTGCCCACGGAAGGCGTCTTTGGTTTCAACCTGGTCGTAACGTTTGCTGAACCGCTTGTTGCCCGTCAGCAACTGTTCCATGTTTTCCGAATTGACCGGACCGGTATGAGGAACCTTGATTACGACTCTGTATTCGGAAAGCATTTCGCGGAAGTGGTATACCTCATCGAGAATTGCCTGCTCGGACTCGGCGAATGGATTGTTGAGTTCCACGCTGATATCGCAACCCGGCCCCAGAATCTTTCCCAACTCCTCCATGACTTCGTCTCGCGTGTTGAAGCGATGGCCAACGTTGGCCTTGGGGTTATTGATGAAAAGATCGTAGATGATGCCGGGATTGCAGGTCAGGTTGGCTACGATTCCCTTGATCGATTCGACCTCGTAAGGGTTCGCCGTATCAGCCGAAAAAAGAACATTCGTCGGGCGCCGGATGCCGTTCTTGCCATAGGAGATGTCGCGCGCCAGATGCACCCGCAATGCGCGGTCCGGTTCAAGGCGGAGTTCGACACGGAATCCAGCCGGAAGCTCGTCCTCCGGAACGTGGAAGTAGTCAATCACCTTGCGAAACTCGGCAGTCACGCCGATGTGGCGTATCGATGTAAGCAACCCGTTGTAAGTCTCAAATGAAAGCGGGAATCCATAAGCCCTGCGAACGTAGGACTCGTCACCCCCAATGATCGTAATGCTTCCATTTGTGGTGGACGCACCCGCCAGGCTGGACAGATTGCACCGAACTTCACCCTGGGCGCGGGCCCACCGGGTAGCCGGCTGCCTGGGTGCGGCAAAGCTGCCAGCAGCATGCAGACCTGCTTGCTTGTCCTCTGATTCAACCGCGCGCGCACGAGCGGAAGAAGCAATTTCAGACGTAACTACTGAGGTGTCAGGCATATACTAATCCCTTCTTCGTCCGACGTCGGACGGCCGCGTGAAGCTACAATGCAGCGGTTGCACGCACAAGAAAAACCGCACGCCCCGGATGCATCGAACTGCGTCCGGGGCGCGCGGTTTTGGATGAGTGCTCTACCGCACGAATGAAAATGCCACTTGTCTGCCTACTTGTCAAGTAATGAATAAGCACTGAATGAGCGTGCGAAAGCCTTCCCTTGGAAGTAATATTCTCCTCCGTGGCCGGGTCAATCACGAGGACTTGCTGGAGTTAATACATGGCAAAACGGTGTTGCCCTGGGATCCAGAGGGGGGAAGTTATTGCTGGCTCCAGCAGCAGGAGAGAAGCTGCGGCCGATGCCGCTAACGAGCAATCCGGACCGGTTCGACAGCTAAGCATCGGACGCGAACCTCGTGTATCTGTGTCGAGCGAGCCCCTTTCCGGCGCGAATTTATGAGGTGAACCTATTGACCGAAGTGTGGGGCCGCGCAGGTTCTTATGCTGTAGACGGGCTGAATTGAAGCAATGAGTGATGACCTCCCATTTCTCGTCGGGACATGCAGCGTTTGTCTGGGCGTTTGCGGATGCGTGCGGTAATCTCACCACTGGTGCCGCTGTAGTGGCAGTTGCTGCCCGGTGCCTTGGGTGCGGTCTGGCGCGCTTGGCTTCGATGCTCGCGTCTGGCTCAATGGACATTCCCGCGGCAAGCTTTTTCTGGATTGGAGTGCGTACGCTCGCGTTGCGCTCCCGCTCGCGCTCACATCGCTTTGGCTCATACTCGCCTATACTCTGTGCATCGAGTCCTATGCCGTGTCCACGCTGGCGGAGCGCGAAGATCAGCGGACTCATTCTGCTTCTTGCCGTCCCTGTTGTGCTCCACGCTGCTGGAAGCCCCAACCTCGATGCCCCCTCAACCCCGACAACTGCGGCCTCTCCGGCGCCAGCCAATTTGAATCAACCCTCGTCATCCTCGCAATCCTGCTTCTACTTCCGTTCGTACTCATTCAGTATCTACCGGCAGAACTGAGACGAACCCGAGCAGGTCTGCGTCGGCCAGGCGGCCAGCGCGAATCCTTCCTGCAGGGACAGCCGAAGGAAAAACATCGCAACGGGAATGTGTCCGGGATTGGGAATCACCCCTCGATGATCGCTCCAGAAACTGAAATGAAAACTAAACTTTTGAGCCAGGGCGCGTCATTCTTAGCTTTTAGCAATGCATTAGAGGAGTTTGATGTATGCGCATCCTTGTGATTGAAGACGACGCGGCGCTTGCCTCCTACATTCGTAAGGGCCTGGAGTCGGAGCATTATGCGGTGGATGTGGCGCTGGACGGCGAGCAGGGTGCGCTTATGGCATCGGATCTCGATTATGACCTGCTTGTTCTCGATCTGAACCTGCCCAAGCTCGATGGCATCTCCGTTCTGCGCGCCGTTCGTCCCGACAAGCCCCAACTGCCCGTTCTCGTGTTGACCGCACGCCCCCGCGTCGAGGACCGGGTGCAGGCGCTGGACAGTGGCGCCGACGACTGCATGAACAAGCCATTTTCTTATTCCGAACTCTCCGCCCGGGTGCGTGCTCTGCTGCGGCGGGGCCGTCCCAGCGTGCAATCAATCCTGCAAGTGGCCGACCTGCAGCTGGATCGCGTAGAACGCAAGGTGGAGCGCGCCGGCCGCAAAATTGAACTGACGACCAAGGAGTTCGCTCTGCTTGAATACCTGATGCGGAACGCGGGACGGCGCATCACCCGTTCGATGATCATCGAGCATGTCTGGAACCTCAGCTTCGACACCTGCACGAATGTCGTCGACGTCTACATCAACTACCTTCGCAAGAAAGTGGATGAGGGCGTGTCGCAACGTCTCATCCACACCATCCGCGGCGTCGGGTACGAACTCAGCGACGGGCGCGAGGGGGTGGCATGAACCAGCAACAGGAGTTCCTGAGTGAAACTTTCCACCTTCTGGCGCAACCGATCACGGCTCTGCGGGTCACGCTAGAGCTAGGCCTGCGCAAAGCGGAGACCGCAACGGGCTCGCAACAAGTCATGGAGGACTGCCTGCGTGTGGTGGATCGCCTCATGCAGGATCTGGCCGTCTTCCGCGAGGTCTCCAGTCTTGACGAGCCACCTGCGCTCTATTCCTGCGACGGCCGGGCGCTGCTCGAACGTTGCGTGGAGGAGATGGCCCTGATTGCCCAGGACAGCGGCATCGCGCTCGAGTTCAGCGCGGAGCCGGCCGATATCGAATGCCATGAACCAATGCTGCAGCGGGCGGTTTTTGTTCTGCTCGATGAGATGATTGCCTGCGCTCCGAGCGGCTGCCGCGTCGCGATCTCTTTACGCAGGTGCGAGGAAGGATGCCGGTTCGAAGTCTGCCCCGGCATGCCGCCGGGACAGCGCCAGAAGCTCTGCCGAAAGCTGATGCAGTTTGCCGGAGGCAGCGCCATCCGGTTTGTCTCCGGCTGCACTTCCATCACTTTCCGCGAAAGTACTGATCGGCAGTTTCCGGCACTTTCTTTAACGGATAAGCAACTTCTAACTTCACACTAATCTAGTTCCAAGAATGGGGTTGTAGGAAACATCACATGACAGCAGCTCGTAACATTATTCCCGCTCTGCGCAGTGCGGCATCGATTCTGATCGCCACGCCCAACGCGAAGCTGCGCCGTCAGCTCGGCGACAGCCTGCGCCAGGTGACCTCGGTGGAGGACGCCAGCACGGGAGCCGAGGCTCTGAGCATGCTCGAGCGCCGTGGTGCCCGTATCGTCGTCCTCGACCGCAAGCTTCCGGACCTGAACTGTGACGAACTGATCAGCGTTGTGGAGCGTCAGTTCCCATGCACCGATGTCGTCCTGTTGGACAGCGAGAACGGCGAAATCAGTTTACCGGAGGAGTTGCGCGACAACGCCGCCTATGGCTGGTTTCAGGAGTTCAACTTCAGCACGGGGCGCTCGCCCGCCCTGCCACCCGTGCTTCCCTCGGCGCGCCCAACCGCGGCCAGCGGCTTCATGCCGCTGCCCGAGATGATCGGCGCCAGCGAAGCCATGCGCCAGCTTGCAGCACTGGTTCGGGCCGTTGCTCCCCACACCACGGCGGTGCTGATCACCGGGGAAACCGGCGCTGGCAAGGAACTGGTCGCCGAGGCCGTGCATAAACTCGGCCCTCGTGCCGACAGGCCTTTCGTCACCGTCAACTGCGCGGCAATTCCGGAAGCGCTGCTCGAAGCCGAGCTTTTCGGCCACACCCGCGGAGCTTTCACCGGGGCCGTGCAGTCGCGTCTGGGAAAAATTCATGCCGCCCAGGGCGGGACCATCTTCTTTGACGAGATCGGCGAGCTTCCGCTCGCCAGCCAAGCCAAGCTATTGCGCTTCCTTGAGTGCGGAGAGGTGCAGCGCCTGGGAACCAGCGATGTTTTCCGGCTGGATGCCCGCGTCATCGCCGCCACCAACGTCGATCTGGAAAAGCGCATTGAGGCAAGGCTGTTCCGTGAAGATCTGTTCTACCGTCTCTCGGTTTTTCCCATTGAAGTTCCACCGCTGCGCGAGCGTTGCGGCGATATTCCTCTATTGGCGCGCCATTTTATGAACCGGTTCGCAGGCAAAACCGGGGTGAGTCTGAGTCCGGAGACCGAGGCCAAACTGCTGAATCACCGCTGGCCGGGAAACGTGCGCGAGTTGCGCAACGTGCTGGAGCGCGCCTTCGTGCTCGCCGAGGGCCGCGCCATGATCGCACCCGAGCAGATCCGCTTGCGCAAGCCTTGCGGAGCGGTGGCCGCTCTCTCAGAAAGTTCTTAACCCTTCCATGTGTGATTGGCAACTCTCGTGCACGTACACCGGTTGCCAGGTAACTCGATTGCTTGAGGACAGACATGAAAGACTGGTACATCATCCCTGAGATTGTGGGTAGCAATGCGACTCTGCGAACGGCTGCCATGGAGGCGTCGGAAGCGGTCGAGCAGGGGCGTCATTTCGTGGTGGAAGGTGAGCCGGGAAGCGGCCGCCGACTGCTGGCGCGCAGCGCATGGTGCCGCCGCAGTCCCGGCGCCCGTTCGCTATTCACGCTGGATTGCCGCATGTTTCCCTCGGGTGGCCCCGAAGCGCTTCTGTTTGGCGAGCGATCTGGCGGCGGCGCTCCCAATCCTCTCCATCTCGGCAAACTCAATCTGACCGCAGGCGGAGGGCTTCTGCTTCTACATGCCGAACTTCTGCCTCTCAAAACCCAGAGCCGCCTTGCCCAAGTTCTCGGCCAGTCTTTGTTGCGCCCGCTCTCCGAGTCGGTGCGGCTGCTGCTGACCTGCTCGTGCCCGATTCATGCGCCTCTTCCGCTTCATTCCGATCTTGCGGAGATGTTGCTGCGGGTGCGCGTACCGCCCCTGCGCGAGCGTCTCGAAGACATTCGCTCCATCGCCGAATCCTTCCTGCGCAACGCCTCGCCTTTTGAGAGGATTCGCTGCTCACAGGCGCTGATCGACCGGTTCTGCGGATATGACTGGCCCGGTAACGTCGCTGAATTGCGCTCCGTTCTGCGGCATCTTCTTCTCGAGCCTCACAACGGGCTGCTCGACCTGCGCCACCTCGCCGGCCTGATGGGTCGCGATGAGAGCTGTTTCGCGCTGCTGCAGGGCGGCCACCGCTGCGCTCCCATCGAAGCCGCGTTCATCCGTTGCCATCCCTCCACTGAGAGCGGGAGTATGCAATGAACCTGATTGACACGCCGATGATGCAGCGCCTCTCTCACTTTCTGGATGCGACCGCATACCGCAGCGGCATCATCGCCAACAACATCGCCAACATCGATACCCCCGGCTACCATGCGCGCGATCTCGACTTCCGAAGCCAGTTGACCTCATTGATGAGCGACGATCCGGAGCCGGCCAACCCGCGCGTGACCGAGGTTGCCGGGCTCACCGAGCGCCCCGACGGCAACAATGTCAACATGGATCGCGAAGGTCTCGCGCTGGGCCAGACGCAGCTCCAATTCCAAACCGGCGTGGCGCTGATGAAGTCCGAGATTCACCGCCTCAACCAGGCCATTCACGAGGGAGCTTCGCAATGAATTTGTTTGGCGTCATGGGAATCAGCGCCTCAGGCCTCAGCGCGGAGCGCACCCGGGCCGAGGTGGTGGCCAGCAACATGGCCAACGCCGAGAGCACGCATACGGCCGAAGGCGGCCCCTATCAGCGCAAGGAAGTGGTGTTCCAGAGCGCGTCACCGTCCAGCTTCCGGATGCAACTGGCCGGGGCTACGGGCTCGGCCCCGGCCAGTGTGGCGGGAGGAGTGGCCGTGCGTTCGATTGTCTCCGATGCGTCGGCGCCCGTCATGCGCTATGAACCCTCGCATCCTGATGCCGACGCGGACGGTTTTGTCGCCTATCCCAACATCAACCCGGTGCTGGAGATGACCGATCTGATGGGCGCGGCGCGCGCCTATCAGATGAACGCTTCGGCCGTGCAAGCGGCCAAGCAGATGATCCAGCAGTCCATCGAACTTCTGAAGTAGGAGCGAGCAAGCCATGGGGATCACGCCATCGATTTTGGGTAGTTTGGCAGGCGCTGCCAGCACTGCAATTTCCGGGAGTGGGGCGCCAGCCGGAGGCTTCGCCAGTGCTCTTGGTTCGGCCATGCAGAAGGTGAACGACCTTCAGACAACCGCCGACCAGAAGGTCACGGATCTGCTCGCCGGAAATGGACCCGACATTCATTCCGCGGCATTGTCGGTGGAACGAGCCTCGCTCGCCTTCGACCTCATGCTCCAGGTGCGCAACAAAGTCGTCGGCGCTTATCAGGAAATTTCCCGGCTCCAGTTCTAAGGCCCCGTCATGAGTGAACCCAAGAGCTTCGGGCAAGTAGCCACCGCGCTGCGCGAATTCGCCTCAAGCCTCAACTCGCGCCAGCGCATGCTGCTCGCCGGAGGCGCCGCGGTGGTAGCCGTCGTCCTGTTCACCTTTGTGCACCTGCTGAACCGGGCAGACATGACTCCCCTGTACTCAAACATGGAATCCGCCGATGCCCAGTCGCTGGGCCAGCGCCTCACCTTGAAGAACATCCGTTTCCAGCTTTCGCCTGACGGCAAATCGGTTCTGGTTCCCGCCGATCAGTTGGACGCCGCACGCCTTGAGATTGCCTCGCGGGGAGTGCCGCATAGTGGCCGTCTCGGTTTTGAACTGTTCGATAAGACGAACTGGGCCTCCAGCGATTTTGACGATAAGGTCAACTATCAGCGCGCCCTCGAAGGCGAACTGGAACGCACCATTCAAGCCATGAGCGGGGTCGAAGCGGCGCGCGTGCACCTGGCCATTCCGCCCGATTCCATCTATTCGGGGCAGGATCGCCAGGCCAAGGCCGGAGTTATCCTGAAGCTCAGGGAGCATCGGCTTTCGGCCGCCATGCGGGTGGCCGTACAGCGCCTGGTCTCCAGCGCGGTGGACAAACTCGATCCCCAGAACGTCACCGTGGTCGATGCCGAAGCGGGCGAGTCGTCGGCTGCCGCGGGCACGCAATCGGCCAGCGAGGAGCGCAGCGCCGAAGAGGTGCTGGCCGATCGTCTGGTTCACACTCTGGAACCGGTCGTCGGACCCGACCACGTCCGCGCCACGGTGCACGCGGAGTTTGACTCCAGCACCGTCGAAGAACAGCAGGAAAGCTACGATCCGGCTAAGACGGTAGCTCTCACCATGCAGCGCAGCGAGGAGACCAATGGAGGATCCCAGCCCGGTGGCGCCGCCGGAACCGCCTCCAATGTGCCCAGCGGCGGCAATCTGGCCAAGACTGTCTCCAGCGAGAATCTCGCCCAATCCAAGTCCGAAAATGGAACCTACGCGGTCAACAAAATCGTGCGTCATTCCATTGAGCCCGCCGGACGGCTGAAGCGCCTGGCGGTTGCCGTCCTGGTGGATGACATCTACAATCCCTCCAACAAGAACTACCCGCGGCAGAGGCGCTCGCCCGAGGAATTGAAGAGCATCGAGGACATCGCCAGGGCCTCGGTTGGTTTTGATAGCGCTCGCGGCGACATTCTCACGGTGCAGAACATCAGCTTCCAGGTTGCGCCCACCGACGCTCCGCCGCCGCCCACCCGGCTGGAGAAGACGCGCACCCTGCTGATGGATTGGATCAGCTACGTGCGCATCGCCGCCCTGTTGCTGCTGTTCGGCGTCACCTACGCGCTGGTGCTGCGCCCGGTCAAGAATCAGCTCATCCGCTCGCTCAATGCAGTGCCACCGAAAAACGGCGCCCGGCTGGGGTCCAAATCCGGCGCAGGAGCCAACCCGGCGCTGCCGGAGAGCGACGAATTCCCGGACTCTGTTCCCGGGACCGGGCAACGCGAACGTCCACAGTTGGCGCGGCTCAAAGATGACATCTCCACCCGCGTCAAGCATGAACCGCTCAGCGCTTCGCGCCTGGTGCAGAGCTGGATTAAGGACGGGGAGCGCCGATGACCCCCACTCCGGCAACCTCGCACCCGGGAATCCGCAAGGCTGCAATTCTGCTCGTCCTGCTGGGCGAGGAAATTGCCAGCCTCATCTACAAGAACCTGAATGAAACCGAGATGCAAAGGGTAACCCAGGAGATCTCCGAGATTGGAACAATCGATCCCGCCGAAGCTGGCGTGATCTTGAACGAGTACCACACTCTTGCCGTCACCCAGGAGTACATTGCGCAGGGCGGCACCGAGTATGCCGAGCGCCTGCTGGTCAAAACCCTGGGCGCGGAGGCCGCACACGCCATGCTGGACGAAGTAAGCCGTGCCCAGGAACTCAGCGCCAGCAAGCTCGACTCGCTGCAAAAAGCCGACCCCCAGCAGCTCGCCAAGTTTCTCCAGGGTGAACATCCGCAGACGATCGCCCTTATTATGGCTCACCTTGATCCCAAGCAAGCCTCCGCTTTGCTGATGAAACTGACCGAGGAAACGCGCGCCGCGGCCGTCAAACGTCTCGCCGAGTTGCGTCACTTTTCGCCGGAGATGGCGCAGAAGGTCTCGGTCGTTCTGCACCGCCGCCTGCAGGCTCTGGGTGAGCAGAGCCGCCGCGCCTATGCTGGATTCAAAGGCGTGGCCGACCTGCTGAACCGCATGGACCCGGCCTCCGGCAAGGTCATTCTGGAAATCATCGAGCGCGACGACGCCAAGTTGGCGATGAGCATCCGCAATCTCATGTTTACCTTCGATGATCTGCTCGGGGTGCCCGAGGTCGGTATCCGTGAACTGCTCGCCCAGTTGGATAAAAAGACTCTCGCCCAGGCGCTCAAGGGAGCCTCCAACCAACTGCGCGATCACCTCTTCAAGTCCATGTCTTCCCGCGCCGTCGACATGCTGAAAGAAGACATGGAGTCGCTTGGCCCGGTCCGGGCCAAGGATGTGACCAAGGCCCAGCAGGAGTGCGTTGCGGTTGCGCGCAAACTCGAGTCCCAGGGAAAGATTCAACTGAAGCAGGAGAACGAAGATGAACTCGTCGTCTGAGCATCCCCAGTCCCTGTCCTGCGTGCCGATGCAATATCGCGACGCCGGCGAGCCTTTCGAGCCAAGGCAAATTTCCGAATCCGCTCCAGCCGAGGCCGCCCGGAGCGCCGAGCAAGTTCCCGATCCCGCCGAACTGCTGGCGGCGCGCATCGCAGAGGAGCGCCGCACCATCACCGCCCAGGCGCGCCAGGAGAGCGAGCGGGAACTGCAGCGCGTTCGCGCCGAGGTGGCTGGCATCGTTGAACAATTTGCCCAGCAACGCGACGAATATTTCCGCCAGGCCGAGGCTGAGATCGTCGGCCTGGCGCTGGCCATCGTCCGCCGCCTTCTCCATCGCGAAACCCAGATCGATCCGCGCCTGCTTGCCGGTCTGGTGAACTATGAACTGGAGCAATTGGAAGCTGCAAGCAGCGTGCGTCTGTTCGTTTCCCCTGACACACTGAGCTGCTGGGAGGAAGCCATCCGCGGCATGTCGCATCCCGTCGAGCTCGCCTCTGATAAGGCACTCAAAGCGGGGGATGCCCGTATTGAAACCGCTCTCGGCTCCACCATCGTCAGCTTCGAGAACGAGCTGAAGGAAATTGAACGCGGTTTCTTTGACCTGCTATCCCACCGTCCTGCGTCCGCCGAATCCAGGACGCTGCGCGTGCAATGATCCTCGACCGGTTCCAGGAGGCGCTGCAACACGCTCCGCAGCGGCGCTGGAGCGGGCGCATTTCCAAGGCCATCGCGGGACTGATCGAATCCGTGGGCCCGCACTGTGCGCTCGGCGATTGCTGCACAATTTGCGACCACGCCGGCAACGAAATCGAAGGTCAGGTGGTTGGCTTTCACGGCTCCAATGTTCTCTCCATGCCGCTTTATCCGGCCAGCGGAGTCCGCTTTGGCGACACCATCTCCACCTGCAACGCCCGGCCCAGCATTCGGGTTGCAGATAGCATGATCGGCCGCGTTCTGGACGCCCGGGGACTCGCCATCGATGGTGGCGCGCCGCTGACCGGGGGCGATTTGATGCCGGTTGTGCGCGCCGCTCCCGATCCCTTCGAGCGCGTTCCCATCCAGGCGCCCATCGGCACCGGGGTTCGCGCCATCGACGCATTCCTCACCTGTGGACGCGGACAGCGTGTCGGCATCTTCGGCGGCAGCGGTGTAGGCAAAAGCACCCTGATGGGCATGATGGCCCGCGGCACTACGGCCGATCTCACGGTTGTCGCGCTGGTTGGCGAGCGCGGCCGCGAGGTACGTGAATTCCTCGAGAACGCTCTGGGCGAAGCCGGACTGCGCCGTTCCATCGTCGTCGTCTCCACCTCCGATCAGTCGCCGCTGTTACGTCTGCGCGCCGCCCAGTCGGCGCACTCGATCGCCGAATTCTTCGCCGCCCGCGGCAAAAACGTTCTGCTTGTGCTGGACTCCGTCACACGCTTCGCCATGGCGCAGCGCGAGATCGGACTCGCAGCCGGTGAGCCACCCACCGCCAAGGGCTACACGCCTTCGGTCTTCACCCTGCTATCGCAGCTTTTCGAGCGCGCCGGAAACTTTCGCACTGGCTCCATTACCGCCTTCTACACCGTACTCATGGAAGGCGATGATCAGATGGATCCCATTGTCGACGCGGCCCGCGCACTGCTCGATGGCCACATTCTGCTCGACCGGCGTCTCACCTCCGAGGGCCATTACCCGCCCATTCACTTGCTCGACAGCCTCAGCCGCCTCATGCCTGCCGTCTGCTCACCCGAACACCTTGCCAAGGCGCAGCGCCTCCGCCGCATGCTCGCCGACTACGCCCGTTCGGAGGATTTGATTCGCATTGGCGCCTATCAGAAAGGTTCGGACCCGGACCTGGACCGCGCCATGCAGGTGGTACCCAACCTGCGCACCTTCACGCGTCAGGGAAGCCTGGAAATTCCAGCGATGGAGCGTACCGTCTCGGCACTGCTCACCATGGACGAATGATGCAATTTCGCTTCCAGCTCGAAGGGTTGCTGCGCGTCCGGTACCTGCTCGAACGGCAGGCGCGCGAGCGTCTGGACGAGTCCATGATGCGGGTTCGCTCCCTGGAACGCAGTCTCGCCGAAGCCACGGAGTGGAGCCGCAAAACCGCTGGGATACGCTCGTCCCAGAATCGGGTTCCCGCCGGCGAAATGCAGTTTATCGAGTCGGTTCTGCGCCAGACTCAGGCTGCGATCGCCCATTGCCAGGGTCAGAAACAGGATGCGGACGAACGTGCCGCCGAGCTTCGCGCCCGCTATCTGTTGGCCCGGCGAGAGCGGAAGACCGTGAGCACCTTGCGCGAAAACGCACTGCGCCAGTTCCAAGCCGAGCAGGCCCGGCGCCAGCAATCTGAGCTGGATGAAATGTTCCTGGGAAAACTGCTGCGTTCCCGCAAGGGGGCGCAGCAGGCCCTGGCAGATGCGAAACCTAAACGGACTCCATGACACGAATCTAACCTGCCAGCCGCGTAGTTGGCCGCCGAAGTGCATCGATCCACCGCGCATGAGTATATTTCCGAATCTCGCAGCAGCCGCTCCCGCTTCTGCCTCCCCGGCGGACAGCAGCAGTCATGACACCTCCGGAGGCAGCAACCATTTTTCTCAGGTGCTGCAACAATTGGGCTCCGGCGCAAGTCCGTCCTCAAGCACGGGGGCCGGTGTTGGCCCCGGAGAACCGTTCTCCCTGCCGAACACGTCAGCCGACGCGGCACCCGCGACCGACATGGGCGCCATCCTGCACCAAATTTCCGCGACGTCGTCCAACCCCAGCGTGACCCTTGCTGCAGCCAGAGAAGACGCTGCCGGCGCTTCTTTCGCGGTTTCCGGGGCGAAGAACGCGGAGTCCGCAGTCATCGGCATCCTTGATAGCCCTGAAAATAGAAAAACAAAAGCCGCCAATAAAAGCGCCCCAACCCATGCCAAGAAAAATGGGCAAGAAGCCGGTGCGAAGGCGTCTCCCAGCGGCAAAACGGCAATCTCCAACGCCACTGCATCGGCGGAATTCGCTGTCATCGCTCCGCAGGCCTCGGGCGCACAGCCGGCAAAGATTCTGTTGGATCTGCTCTCTGGCATCGACCCTGATTCTGGAGCGTTCCCTGCGAGGGCGGTCGGCCGCGCTGCCGCCAGCGTTGTGTCTGGCGCAGACGTCTCCACAGCCCGGATCTCGCCGCCATTTGCTGAATCCGTTACCCTCACCCCGGCTAACGCATCTGCCTCTGCCGAAGAATCATCATTGGCTCCAGATCGTGTTGCCGAACCCTCCTCCGGGACCAGCGCCGGCGCCCTCGCAGCCGGGGTCCAAGCCCCCGCAAAGATTGCAACGGCACCGACCACGCTTTCCGTTCTGATCGCGGAGAGCGGGGCGCACGCAGCGTTTGCAAGCACTGCAGCCACAGACGAGGTCAAAGCCAAGGCAAAGTTGCAAACCACAATATCCTCCGGAAAGGCGGGCGGGACCGCCGAGTCTGCGAGCAGCAATGAAACGGCTTCTGCATCCCCGATCAGCACGCAGGCTCCAAATCTTCATTCCTCCCTCACGCGGGGAAACTACACGCAGGACGATTCACCTATCAGCCCTGCCACGTTCCGCTCTGGCACAGATTCATCATCGCGACAAGAGAAGATCCGCTCCGGAAGCGGGAGAGCGTCTCAGGGGGACAACTCGTCTGCCGCTCTGGGGAAGAGCGCTGGCAGCGAACATGATACTAGTCCTAGCCTTACGGTTGAGGGCAGCACGCATCCTTTCTCATTCCCTGCAACCGAAGTGCCGCCGGCCGCTTCGTCCGCACCAGCCCCGGCACCTGCGGACGCGGCGCAAACCGCAGCCTTTTCCGCATCCGCCGTGCCCGCACAGACATCGCAAAACTCAGCTCAGGCCGCGGCTCAAACACAGCCCCAAGCGCAGTCGAATGCGCTTCCAGAGGCTCACCCCATGGTGGACTCCGGGCAGCTTCGCGTGAGCGCAAACAACAGCGAACTCAAGGTCAGTGTCCAACTTCCCGACCTCGGCAAGATCGAGGTTCGCGCCGTCACCAGCCATGATGTCACCACCGCGCACCTGACTACCTTCCACCGCGACGCTTTACAGGTGCTGTCTGCCGACCGCACCGGTCTCGAGCAGGCGCTCAAATCGCGGGATGTGATACTCGGCACTCTGGATTCCCACAGCCAGCGCCACTCGGCCGGACAGCAACGCCAGCAGAACGCCCAGTCGTGGGCGCAATCCTCTGGCGGCACGTCTTCGAGTGCTGCCGTGGCAACAACTTCCGCCTCGGAGGGGGCCGGCAGCGTCGGCATTCTCCCTGACTATTCCAGCATCAGCGTACGCGCTTAGGTTTTAAGGAGAAGGAATCGACATGAGCATGAGCATCTATCCCGTATCGCCGGCCACCGCCAAAGCCAACGCTGCGGCCGCCGCCAGCACCAGCGCAAGCAGCACTGCCACCGATTACCAGTCGATGTTCATGCAGTTGCTGGCCACCGAGTTGCAGTCGCAGGATCCGACGCAGCCCATGGATCCCACCACGATGGTCACCCAGATGGTGCAGATCAACCAGCTTAGTGATGTGTCTGGAATCTACTCGCTTCTCCAGGATGCATCGGGCACCGCCTCCACCAGCAGTTCCGCGGCCGCCGCCAGCCACGCCAGCGGCGCCGCGGCCCACGCCGGTGGGGCCAACGCAATCGCCGCTAGCCACGCCAGCGGCGCCAACGCGGGAGGCGCAATCTCTCCATCCGCCAAGGCCACGGCTTCCGTCAGCCCCGTCAGTTCCACTTCGAGCCACTCCACGGCAAACATTCTCGGAGGAAACTAATGCCTAACTTTTCGATTCCGCTTTCCGGGTTGGACGCCTGCAACACGGCGCTCAACACGATTTCCAATAACCTGGCCAATCTCAACACGACCGGCTACAAGGACACCACCGTCAACTTCCAGAATATGTTCTATCAGTTGCTGGGCACCAACGGCTCGGGGGATCAGCTCCAGGTCGGATCAGGATCCTCCGTCGCTTCGATCAATACCAATTTCGCCGGAGGCACTGTATCGGACACTGGAGTCGATACGGATGTTGCCATCACCGGCAACGGATTCTTCATCGTGCAAAACGGCAGCAACAGCTACTACACCCGCGCCGGTGATTTCACCCAGGATTCCAACGGCTACCTGGTGACCGCCGATGGCTATCAAGTCATGGGCTATCCCGCCGTCAATGGCGTGGTGAACACCAACGGCGGGCTGGTTCCGATTCAGTTACCGATGGGTGAGACCAGTCCACCCACGGCGACCACCACCATGTCGATTAATGCCAACCTCAGCGCCAGCGCCGCCGTTGGAGACTCCTATAACACCAGCGTCACGGTCTACGATTCACTCGGCACCGCGCATGTAGTCAGCGTCGATTTCACCGACACCGCCGCCGGGTGGACTTACGCGGCCACCGTGCCCAGCACTGACGTCACCGGCGGCACCGGCACCAGTACTACCGTGGCCAGCGGCACGCTTACCTTCGACAGCAGCGGAAAGCTTACCAGTACCACACCGATTGCCATCAGCATCCCACACCTCGCCGATGGCGCAAGCACTCTCGCAATCAATTGGGACCTGGCGAGTTCTTCAGGCACCGGTCTCATCACCCAGGTTGCCGGAAGCAGCGTCACCAATTCCACCAGTCAAAACGGCGCCACCGCCGGCTCCCTGACCAGCTTTACCATTGGTTCCGATGGCACCATTTCGGGCACGTTCACCAATGGAACCCAGGTTCTCGGCCAGGTCGCTCTCGCCAACTTTGCCAATCTCCAGGGTCTCACCAATCAGGGCGACAACAACTACTCCGCCACCATCTCCTCCGGCACCGCTGTCGTCGGTTCCCCCGGAGCTGGTTCCCTCGGCACCCTTACGGGCAGTGCGCTTGAACTCTCGAACGTTGACATGTCCACGGAGTTTTCCAATCTCATCATTGCCGAACGCGGCTTCCAGGCCAACGCCAAATCGGTGACTACCTTCGATCAGATTGCGCAGGACACGATCAACCTGATTCGTTAGAATTTTCTAAATGCACGGCCTCCGCGTGCGCGCGCGAGGCCGTGAATGCAGAACGCTTTCCTGAGAGCTTTTTCACGAACCCTGCTGCGCTTCGGCCCGCTGATTGCACCTAGTATGCCTGCAACACCGCATTCCTATCAGTTCACAGGCGCAGGCCGCATGAACGCAACCGCAGAAAACAGCACCGCACTCACCCTCGGAAGCGACACGGTGGCCGTACCCAAGCCGAAGCACTGGGCCGCGTTTCAACTCCTCTCCTGCCAGCTCACCCTGGAAATTCCGATTCCCGGTTTTACGATCGCTGCTCTCCTGCGCCTGGCTCCCAACGACGTTGTCAACACGCACTGGCTGCAGGGATCGGATGTGCCGCTACAGGTCAACGGAAAACTAATTGGCTGGACCGAGTTCGAAGTCATTGACGATCATCTGGCCGCGCGCCTGACCCAAATCGCATGAACAAACGAAATCGTGAGAGCGGGAAAAAACGCGGCCAGAACAGTTCCATTGCCATCCCGCGCAACTCTGTCCCAACGGGCCCGAATCCGATCACGTTTGCCGGACAACTCAACGCTGCAACCGGGCATCGGCCCGCCAGTGCACCCCATTCCCGGCTGTACGTTCGCCTCTGCGCTCTGTTCATCCGAGGCATCCAGCGGCTTAGCGGGCAATTTCTCAAGCGGCGGCGCAGCCGGCGCAAGCTCGAACTGCTGGAGATTCAGCAACTCGGCGAGAAGCGATTTGTCGCGATTGTCCGCGTCGGCAAGCAGAAATTTCTAATTGGCGGCGCGGCCACCTCAATCTCCCTCCTGGCGGAAATCACCGCCCAGCGCGCTACCGTCATCACCCCTCGCCAACTTGCCCAGGAGAGCGCATGAAGCCGCTGCTCCGATTGACCGCCATGATTCTGCTGACCAGCGCGATGGCACTTGCCGGGCCCTTACCCTCGGCGCCGCCGCCTGGCGGCATGGCTGCTCCACTGGTCAATCTTGGCGGTGGACAAGCCCCGTGGACCATCGTCGTTCTGCTCACCCTGCTCACCCTGATTCCCGCACTGTTGCTGTCCATGACGCCCTTCGTGCGTCTGCTCATCGTCTTTCACTTCCTCCGCCAGGCGCTGGGCACGCAAAGCACGCCGACCAATCAAACCCTGATCGGATTGGCCCTGGTGCTTACGTTTTTCCTCATGCAGCCGGTCGGTGTTGCCATCCAGCAACAGGCCATTGTTCCCCTGGAAGCGGGGCGGATCACGCCCATGGCCGCCGTGGAGCTCGGGGCACGTCCCGTCAAGACATTCATGCTCCACTACGTCCGCCAGAAGGATGTCGCGCTGTTTCTCGAACTCGCCAAGGAGCCGCGTCCCAACACCCCTGAGGATCTCTCGATGCGCGTCGTCATGCCTTCCTACATCCTCTCCGAGTTGAAGGCCGGCTTTCAGATTGGCGCCGTTCTGTTTCTCCCATTCCTGGTCATCGACATGGTCGTCGCTTCCATTACGACCTCGGTCGGCATGATGCAGTTGCCGCCGGTGGTGATCTCCACCCCACTCAAGCTTCTCCTTTTTGTCATGGTCGATGGATGGAATCTTCTCGTCGGTTCCCTGATGCGCAGCTTCGCGTGACCTCATGCCCCTGGAACAGGTAATCCAACTCGGACGCACCACGCTTGAGTACGCCATCCTGGCGGCACTGCCTCTGCTTGCCGTCGCCACAGCGGTCAGCATTGTCATCAATATTCTCCAGGTACTCACCAGCATTCAGGACCAGACTGTCTCCACGGTCCCGCGTCTGCTGGCTACCGCTCTGAGCGCCATGTTTCTGCTCCCCTGGATGCTGCGCCACCTGGCCGCCTTCACCATTCAACTCTTCTCCGATTTCCGGCCGCTGCTGCAATGAACCTCGACCTGACCCTGGAATCTATTCTGGCCGCCGCCGTTTTCATCGGACTGCGTGTCTCCGGCCTCTTGTTGTTTGCTCCCGGCCTCAGTAACAATGCCGTGCCCGCCCGCACCAAGGCTGCCTTCGTTGTGCTCCTGGTGGTGCTCCTCGGGCCTGTCGTGCCGGTGCCGCAAATGCACGTTTCCCCCCTCGGCTGGACAGGAGTCGCGCTCAACGAGCTGCTGATCGGGGTCATGGTTGGGCTGTTTCTCAACTTTATTTTTGACGCGGCGCAATTCGCCGGGCAGATCCTCGGCATGCAGATGGGCTTTTCGCTGGTTACCATACTCGATCCGCAAACCCAGGCCGATTCCGCCGTGCTCTCGGTTTTTTACCAGACGATCGTGCTGCTCATTTTCTTCGCTCTGGACGTCCACCAATGGATTTTGCGAGCCCTTGTCTCCAGCTTTTACTACCTTCCCGCCGGGCACAGTGTGCTCACCCTGGCACATGTCGAGGCCTTGTTGCATGCCGCCGGCGCCATCTGGGTGCTCGGATTGCAAATCGCAGCGCCCGTGCTCATCGCCACGGTGACGGCGGATTTTGTGTTGGCCTTTATCGGGAAAGCGTCGCCGCAACTGCCCGTGTTCTTCGTCGGCCTTTCGGTTAAATCGGTCTTAGGAATGCTGGTATTGATCGCGACCATGGCGGCATGGCCACGTTTTTTCTCGCTCCAGTTTGCCAACGGAATTCGCTGGAGCGAGCAGACTCTTCACCTGACTCCTTAGGAAGAATTCATCGTGGCGGAAGACAACAAAACCGAGAAGGCAACCGAGCATCGCCGGCAGAAGGCGCACGAAGAGGGCCAGGTGGCGCGCTCGCGCGAACTCAGCTCCACCGCCGCCATGCTCACCGGCATTCTCGTGCTGGTCACACAGGGTTCCAGCGGCCTCCTGCTCTGGCGCCAGTTCTTCCATGCCGCCCTGGACCACGCCGTGCGCGAGGAGATCTCCATTGCAACGCCCCTGTTTCCCTGGACTGCGCAACTTCTCTTTGCCTGGACATGGAAACCGCTGGCCGCCGCCTGGGGCGTCGCCGTTCTGGTCTCACTCGCCCAGGGCGGTGTCGTCTTTGCTCCCAAACTGCTCGCGCCCGACGCCGCCAAGCTCAGCCCGGCCAAGAAGCTTGCCCAGATTTTCAGCATCACCACCCTGGTGCAGGTTCTGAAAGCCCTGGTTCCCGGCTCTGCCATCGCCTTCATCGGCATCGACATCTTCCGCCGCGAGTGGCCAAGTCTGGGTCTGGGACTGTGGGCTTCGCCGCGCCAGATCTCGGCTCACATCTTCGACCTCGTCTTCGAGGTCTTCTGGAAGTCCTCGCTGGTTCTGCTCGCCTGGGCCGTCGTCGACTACATTGCCATGCGCCAGAAACTGGAAAGCGGAATGCGCATGAGTAAGCAGGAAATCCGCGAGGAGATGAAGCAGACCGAAGGCAACCCCGCCACCAAGGGCCGTATCCGCCGTCTGCAACGCCTGGCCCGCCGCAAGCGCATGCTGCAGGCCGCCAAAAAAGCTACCGTCGTGGTCACCAACCCCACCCACTTCGCCGTGGCATTGGAGTACGGCGACGAGATGGCTGCGCCCACGGTAGTCGCCAAGGGCCAGAACCTGCTGGCCCAGCAAATCAAAGAAATCGCGCGCTGGGACGGGATTCCCATTGTCGAGAATCCTCCTCTGGCGCAAAGCCTGTATCGCACCGTCGAGGTCGGCCAGGCGATTCCTGAAAAACTCTACGGCGCGGTGGCCGAAATCCTCGCCTACGTATTCCGCATGCACGCTCAGCAAATGGCACGGAGGAACGTCTGATGGCGGAAGCGCCCAGGGCAACGTCATTTTTCAAGGACGCAAACTTCGACTGGATTGTTCCGGCCGCCACCGTCTCGGTCGTCTTCGTCATGCTGGTTCCCATGCCCAGCTTTCTCCTCGACCTTCTGCTGGCCATGAGCATCACCGCCTCGGTCCTGGTCCTGCTTTCGGCGGTTTACATTCTCCGTCCGGTGCAGTTCTCGGTTTTTCCGAGCCTGCTGCTCCTGCTCACGCTGTTCCGCCTGGCGCTCAATTTGGCCAGCTCACGCCGTATTCTGCTCCACGGCAATGAAGGCACTGCCGCTGCCGGCAACGTCATCGCCGCCTTCGGACAGTTCGTCGTCGGCGGCAACTACGTGGTCGGCTTCGTGCTGTTCATCGCTCTGATTGCCATTCAGTTTCTGGTTGTCAGTCACGGCGCGGTGCGCACCGCCGAGGTCACCGCGCGCTTCACCCTTGACGCCATGCCCGGCAAACAAATGGCAATCGACGCCGACCTCAACGCCGGGCTCATCGACGAGCACCAGGCCCGCGCCCGCCGCGAGTCGGTCGCGCGCGAAGCCGAGTTCTACGGTGCCATGGACGGCGCCGCCCGCTTCAGTCAGCGCGATTCTCTGGCCACCATTCTTCTCACCGCCATCAATATCGTCGCCGGCTTCCTGATCGGTGTCTTCCAGCTCGACATTCCCTTTCGCGACGCGCTGAAGACCTATACGGTCCTGACCGTTGGGGATGGCCTGGTCACCATGATTCCGTCGCTGCTGGTCTCCATCGCCGGCGGCCTGGTCGTCACCCGCGCCTCTTCCAACCGTTCGCTCGGCGGCGATCTCGGCCAGCAACTGTTCGCCCAACCCCGCATGCTCTGGATTGCCGGAGGAGCCATGTTCGCCATGGGCATGATTCCAGGGATGCCCAAGTTTGCCTTTCTGCTCATGGTCAGCGTGCTGTGGATCATGGCCTGGAGGCTGCAAAAAATGCCGGCCGCCGCCGAAAACAAATCGGCCGCCAAGCCCGGAGCCGGCGCCGCCAACAAGCCCGGGACCATTCAATCCGATTCGCTCGACGCACTGCTGGCGCTCGATGATCTCTCGCTGGAAGTGGGCTATGCCCTGGTCGCCCTGGTCGATGCCAATCAGGGCGGAAAGCTGCTGCCCCGCGTCCGCGCCCTGCGCAAGCATCTGGCCAGCCAGCTTGGTTTCATCATTCCCAGCGTTCATATCACGGACAACCTGCGCCTCAAGCCGCGCGAGTATGTCATCTCATTGCGCGGCGTTGAGATCGCGCGCTGGGACATGCCGGAAAACCGCCTCCTCGCCATCAGTTCCGACCCCGAGCCACCGCGCCTTCCCGGCACGGCGACCAAGGAACCGGCCTTCGGTGTTCCCGCGCGCTGGATCGCCGCCGAACTGCGCGAGCAGGCCATCGCCGCCGGGTATTCGGTGGTCGATCAGACCTCGGTGCTCGCCACTCACATCTCGGAGCTGATCCGCCAATACGCTCATGAGTTGCTCACCCGCTCGGAAACCAAGCGATTGCTCGAGCGTCTCAACGACTCGCACCCCAAACTGCTTGACGAGCTGGTGCCCAAACTGATGACCCTCGGCGAAGTGCAAAGAGTGCTGCAGCAGCTCTTGCGGGAACAGGTCTCGATTCGCGATCTGGGCACAATCCTGGAAACGCTGGTCGAGTCGGCGGCCACCAGCAAGAACCTGGTCTCACTGGTCGAAGCCTGCCGCCAGGCGCTGGGACGTTCCCTGATCAAGCCTCTGCTCGATGAACAGGGCGCGCTCAAGGTGGTCACTCTGGATCCGCGCATCGAGGAGGAGCTCAACCAGGCGTTCACGCCGCAGATGCCGGCCTCGGGATCGCTCGCTCTGCAACCCACATTCATCCGGCGCCTGCTGGAAGCCTTGCGCAAGCTGGTCGGCGAAAACGTTGACGTGGCCACTCCTGTGATTCTCTGCTCGGTCAATACGCGCTTCCATCTGCGCCGATTGCTGGAGCCATTTCTTCCCAAGATCGTCGTCATTTCGCACGGCGAAATTCCCGCGCTCACCCCGGTGCATTCCATCGGAAGCCTGAACGCATGACCATAAAAAAGGTTCGACCGAGGTCTGCCATGAAGAATTCGCAACCCTGCTACGCGCCTCCCACACTCGACGAGGAAGTACGGAACCGCATCCTCATGGAACAGATGCCGCAGGTACGCTACATCGCGCGCCACATCCATGACCGTCTGCCCCAGCACGTTCCCATGGAAGACCTGGTCCACGCCGGTGTCCTCGGCCTCATGGACGCTCTCACCAAGTACGACGATGCGCGCCAGGTCCAGTTCAAGACCTATGCCAAGTTCCGCATCCGTGGCGCCATCCTCGACAGTCTGCGCGAACTCGACTGGAGCCCGCGCGATCTGCGCCGCAAGGCCCGGCTGGTTGAGACGACCTCGGCCCGCCTCAGCCAGGAACTGGGACGGGCGGCCACCGAGCAGGAAATCGCCTCCCAACTCGACCTGACCCTGGATTCCTTCCAGCGCCTGCTCGGAGAACTGGAAGGCCTTGATCTGGGAAGCTTCCACATCGAGAACAATGATAAAGATCACGATGACGATCTCTGCGAGTATCTGCCCGGCAACCCGGAGGAGAGTCCCTATTTCCTTACCATGAAGTCCGAACTTCACGCCTTCCTCGTCCGCGCCATCGAGGAGTTAAGCGAAAAGGAGCAGCAGGTACTTTCGCTCTACTACTATGAGGAACTCACCATGAAGGAGGCAGGCGCCGTGCTCGGCGTCGGGGAATCGCGCGTCTCACAAATTCACTCGCTCGCCCTGCTTCGCCTCCGGACCCGCCTGCAAGCGCTGCTCGCCGGGAAACAGATGCCGCCGCACCTCGCCGAGCAAGCCGTCCGGAGCACATTGGAGAACGCATGGAAAAAGTACTGAACCAGGATGAAATCGACGCCATGTTTCGTGCCGCCCTCGGGCGCAGCCAGGGCCCGGCATCAACGGCTCCCAGCTATCAAGCCTGCGACTTCAAGCAGGCCGGACAAATCAAGAAGGACCAGGTCCGCGCCATCAGCAATCTCCATGAGGGCTTCGCGCGCAACCTCACCAATGCGCTGGGCGCGTACTTGCGCGTGATCTTCGAGGTGAATCTGGTCTCGGTCGAGCAGCTCACCTTCCGCGAGTTCCTGCAGCGCATTCCCGATCTCGCCTACCTGGCAACGTTTCAAGTCAAGCCGATGGGAGCAACCGCCGCTCTGGACTTGGAGCCGTCGCTGGTCTTCCCGATCATCGACCTGCTGCTGGGCGGGGTCGGCCGCATGAACGAACAGGAGCGCGAGATTACCGAGATCGAAGAGGGCATCATGGAGGGCGTTGTCCGCATTCTCTGTGGCGAGTTGCAGGCTGCCTGGTCTTCGCTCAGTTCCACGTTCGAGTTCGATGAACGTTTGCAGCCCACTCAACTGCAGCGTCTCATGCCGCCTGGCGATAAAACTCTCTGCCTCAGCTTTGAAATTCACATGCCCGAGTCGCAGGGCGTCATGAACGTGGCCTTCCCCGCAGTTGCCTCCAATGCGCTGTTGCGCAAGCTCGGCCAGGATGGCGGATATAGCCGCCATCGCGGCCCCAGCGTCACCCGGGAGCGTATGACGGAGCACTCGCTATCCTTTCCTTTTGAGTTTGCCCTCGGCATGCCCTGTACCAGGCTTGCGATTCGCACCCTGCTCGATCTCAAGCCAGGAGACGTTGTCTCGTTCCCGCATCGGGCCGAATCCCCGATCGAAGGAATGGTCGCAGGCCGCGCGCTCTATGAGGCATTTCCAATGCGCGCCGGAAGCCAGCGTGCATCCAGAATCTCCCGGATGCTTCCATACCCATCCGAGAATGAGGAAGAGCTTGCATGAGTGACATCGTCCAGGACCCAGCCTCCAGCCTCGTTCAGCAAGTCGCTGAAGCCGCCTCCAGCGTGCTCTCCCAAGTCGCCGGCGCCACGCTCCAAGCGCAGCCGGTTCCGCTGGATATCCCCATCCAGGCGGCAACCTTGATCCGTATCGATCTCAGCGGAGCGCTCGAGGGCATTTGCGAAATTGCTCTCTCGGCGCCCATGACCGCGCAATTCGCCGCCCTGCTCACGGGCGAGCCCCCGGAGCCAGAAGGCGAGATCAGCAGCGACACCCGCGAAGCCGCCGTCGAACTCGTGCAGCAAATCTGCGGCAATGCCGCCGACCGCCTGCGTGGTGTCTTTGGGCCGCTGGAACTCAAGTCTCGGCTTGGGGAGCGCGATCCGGCAAGCGGCGCGCGCCAGCGCCTTTTGATCGCTCGCGGCGGCGGCGCGCTTGATTTCGAGCTGCACATTCTGCGCCTCACTTCCCCGGCCAAGCCCGCAGCTGCCGCGCAGCCCGCGCCACAACCTGCTGTGCAACCGGCCGCAAAACCCGCAAACGCAGGCGCAGCCCTGTCCAGTAATCGCAATCTCGATCTTCTCCTGGATATCGAACTCGGAGTTACCTTGCGCTTTGGAACCCGGCACATGCCGCTCAAAGACATCCTCGAACTTTGTTCCGGCTCCGTCGTCGAACTGGACCGTCGTGTCGAGGAGCCGGTCGATCTTCTCATCGACGGCCGCCTGATTGCCCAAGGCGAGGTCGTCATTGTCGAAGGCAACTATGGTCTTCGCATCCTGCAGGTCGCGGCCCAAGGCGAAAAAATCGCCTGTCTACCGTAGCCACAAGAGAGACTCATGTATAGGCTTCCCGAAAAGAAATGGAAACGTCCGTTCGCTTGGAACCAACTCTTCCCTCCCTGCGCTCACCCGGAATGCCGCACTGGTTCCACTTGGACCGGCATGCTGCACCGCACTGCCGGGTTCTGGTTCAACGAACAGGAGTGGTTCTGCAGTCCAGGCTGTCTGGAAGAAGCACTCGAAGATCATTTGCTCGGATATTTCTCTAAAGATCACCACCCCGCTCCCATTCGCACCACCATGCCTCTGGGCCTGATGATGCTGGCCCGCGGCGTCATCTCCGATTTGCAATTGCGCGAAGCCATCCAGCTGCAGCACAGCTCGGGAGAAAGGATCGGCACCTGCTTGCGGCGGTTGAGCTGCATCACCGACGAGGACATCGCCTCGGTCGTCGCCACGCAGTGGGGGTGCCCGGTTTTCCCCGCCGAAAGCGTGCAGCCCGCCTGTTCCATGCTGATTCCCTTCAGCCTCATTGAACGTTACCGCATGTTGCCTGTGCACCTGGTGAGCCAGGGCCGCCGCCTCTTCGTCGGCTTCTGTGAAAGAGTCAACCATACCGCGCTCATCGCCATCGAACATATGCTCGGCTGCGACACCGAGGCCTGCATCATTTCCGAGGCCAAACTCATCCAGGCATTCGACTACCGCAAATGCGACACTACGGGCGAGGCTGCCGTCAGGCGGCCCGAGACCGCCGCCGAAACCGCCCGCATGATTCTCAGCTACGCACAGCAGACCGCTGCCGGAGCCATCCGGCTGCGCGCGGTGGAAGGAAACATCTGGGTGCGCTTTCTTTCCCAACGCTCGCATCTTGATTTGGTTTTCGAAGTCGCAGCCCTCTGAAAATGATTTCCCTAAAGTGCGCCGCAACGTCGGCCGATACATGCATTGAGCGGCACCTATGAATACTCCACAGCGAAATTCGAGTTGCAGGGTCATTTCCATCGCATCGGCGCGCCCGGCCATGGAATCGTATACGCTTACCATGCTCGCCCTCATCCGCGGTCAGCGCGCCATGGATCTGGCCCAGTTGGCAGAGTCCATCCGCCGCAATCGCGATCTTCGTTCCATCGTGATTGAGACCGCCTGCGAAGAGTTCGGATGGCCCCGCCTCAGCGTCGAGGAGGCCGTAGTACTGCTGGGCGGAAAACGCCTCTACGCGCTTCTGTCCCGTGCGGACCAGCGTGGCCGTAGTGTCTCCCACGCCCGCCGCACAATTCACGGCAACAGCATCGCTCCTGCGGCGAATCCCGGCCAGTTGGAGATGTTTCAAGGAGAACCGAAATGAGCCAGATCAGAGCCCTCATCGTGGACGATTCTTCCGTCATGCGCAAGATCGTCGAACGCTCTTTGCGCCAGGCCGGACTCGACCTATCCTCCGTCATGGAGGCCGGCAATGGCGCCGAAGCTCTCGGCATCCTCGACGCCAATCCAGTCGATCTCATCCTCAGCGACATCAATATGCCGGTCATGGACGGCCTGGAATTCGTACGTCAGCTCCAGACCGTGGAAAAACTCCGCGGCGTCCCGGTGGTGATGATCACAACCGAGGGCAGCGAGTCCAACGTAGTCCAGGCGCTCTCGCTTGGAGCCAAGGGATACATCCGTAAACCATTCACTCCGGATCAAGTCAAAGAGCACGTGCTACCGGTGCTGGGACTCTGAAAATGACACCATTCTCCGAAAGTTCGATCGCCATCGCTGTCTTCGATCGCACCGCCTGGACGCCGCTCCTCGAGCTCTCCGCCCGCGAGGTGTTCGACATCATGTTGTCCACCAAGCTGCAGGCCTTTGACAAATCCGCCGACCTGAACGACGGAGAATTCACCGCCCTGGTCGGCCTTGCCGGCAGTCTCTGCGGCGTCCTGAGCATCCGCTGCAACGACCAGGCCGCGCGCACTATGGCCAGCAAGATGCTCGGCATGCCCGAGGAAGACGTCGATAACGACAGTTGGGATGCACTGGGCGAGATCGCCAACATGATCGCCGGCAACTTCAAAGGCAAGCTCAGCGGAGTCGGCAATCAGTGTATGTTGTCAGTCCCCACCATTATCGTCGGCACCGATTACGAGACTCGTTCGCTGCGCGGCGGCAATATGATCGAGGTCGTCTTCGGATTCGAGGGCAAACCCCTGTGGGTCAGCCTGGAATTGCACGAATGAGGAAACCTCGTTCCTGTTTTTTGTGTCCCCACGGCCGCTGCAGCAGACTGGATTGGACCGTGGGGACGCTCCCTGGGGAGCGCTAGTCTTCCGACGACTGCGCCGACCTGGAGCCAGGCTTGTCCAGGTGATCGCCCCTCTCGCACGTCCACCCGCCGCTTTTCTTAAGAATCTTCCAATTGCCATGGCACTCCGCTTGCTCTCTCATGCAGCGGAGCCTGCAATGAACAACGGCATCTACGCGGCCAGCACCGGTCTTCTCGCAAGAACCCAGGAACTCGATCTGGCAGCCAACAACCTTGCTAACGCCAACACCACCGGGTTTCGCGGCGGGCACGTAAGCTTCAAAACCCAAATGATGACCGCATCGGCGAACGCATCCACCCGGGCCGTAAGTTCGTTCGGGGTTCTGGGCTCGCCGCGCACCGATTTTTCGCAAGGTTCCCTGCAGCAGACGGGCAATTCGCTGGACCTCGCGCTGGAAGGCTCCGGCTTCTTTGCCGTGCAGGCTCCCACCGGGGCCCAATACACCCGCAATGGCAACTTCCATCTCACCCGGGATGGCTCCCTTGTCACCGCGCAGGGTTTTCCGGTGCTCGGGGACAAAGGTCCCATCACCCTTCCAGGGGGCAACGTCGAATTCAGCTCCAACGGAGTGATCTCGGTCAACGGCGACGTTGCCGGACAACTGCAACTCAGTGAATTTGATTCCAGTGTTCCTCTCACTTCCCTCGGCGACGCCTATTACGCGGCGCCCGCGGCCGCCGCGTCCACAGCCAGCAATCTCAGCGTACGCCAGGGATCGCTGGAGAGCTCCAACATAAATCCCGTCGAGAGCGCCGTCGGTCTGATTGCAATTCAGCGCAACGCGGAGATGATGCAGCGCGCGCTCAATACGTTTCACAATGAGTTCGACAAGACGGCAGCCGAAGATCTGCCCAAGGTATAGGAGTTGCCATGTTTCGTTCGCTCTACACCGCCGCTAGCGGCATGAACGCGCAACAGACGAATCTGGACAATATTGCGAATAATCTGTCCAACGCCAACACTGCTGGATTCCGCAAACGCCGCGTCCAGTTCCAGGATCTCATCTATCAGAATATGGTCACTCCGGGTGCGGCCGCCACCCAGCAAACCGTTTCCGCCGGCCTCCAGATCGGACTCGGCACTCGCGCCGCCGCCACTGAAATCCTGCAATCGCAGGGCGACTTTCAGCAGACCGGAAATCCGCTCGACATCGGCATTCAAGGTCTCGGATACTTCCAGGTCCTCACTCCATCCGGCCAGATCGGCTACACCCGCAGCGGCAGCTTCCATCTCGACTCGTCGGGGAATGTCGTCACCTCCGACGGCGATGCGCTGCAGCCCGCCATCACGATTCCGGCCGATGCCACGGCCATCACCATAGGCTCGGACGGAACCGTCTCCGTCACTCAGCCCAATCAGACCCAGTCGCAGCAGATTGGTCAGATTCAGCTTGCCACCTTCCCCAATCCCGGCGGCCTGAACAGCATCGGAGCAAATCTCCTGCTGCCGACCAGTTCCTCGGGCGACCCGATCGTCGGCAATCCTGGCGGCCCGGAGGGCGTCGGCACCCTGCTGCAAGGCTCGCTGGAGCAGTCGAACGTCAACACGGTCGAAGAGTTCATCCAGATGATCCTTGCCCAGCGCTCCTACGAAGCCAACTCGCAGGTGGCGAAAGCCGCCGATCAGATGTTCCAAGAAGTGAATCAGCTCGGGAAATAGCCATGCGTACCCGTCTCTTATCTTCGACGCTTCTCTCTACTCTCGCCCTGCTGAGCTCGGCCGCCGCTGCTCCGGCCTCTGCGACCGAGCCTCGCCAAGTGGTGGCGCTGTGGCTCTCCCGCCAGCTCCACCGCCAGGTCGAAGCATCGCAGATTCTGCTCTCCCCCGAGGTCGCCACACTCGAAGGTTGCACCATTACCCGGTCCCGGCCCGTGCCCATCGGCGCGACCGCGCTTTCTCTGCGTTGTCCCGCTCATGTTTTGCCACAACTTCTGTTGCTCAATATTTCCGTCCATGCCGTTTCCGCCGATCACACGGTTTCCCGCGTCCGTGCACTGTCGCCCAAAGCACCGCCAAAAGATCCCCCCATCGTGCGTGCCGGGACCACTCTGCAAGCCGACTGGCGGACCGATTTCCTGCACGCCGAGCTTCCTGTCGTCGCCCTCGACTCCGGAGCGGCCGGTAGCGAGATCCGCGTCCGTATCACCAGCACAAACCGGATCCTGCGCGCCCGCATTCTCAGCGCCCACGCCGTCACCATCGTCGTCGCTGGAGCCTGACCGGGAGCCCCTTATGCAGCGAAATCCATCCCATATCGCCGTCCTTGTTTGCACTCTCCTTCTGCTCTTCGCCGTGGCAGTGGCCGGGAAAAAATTGAAGGTGGACAAGCAACTGAATCCACTCGACCAGTACGTGAAGCAGGTCGCCGCCGCTCCCCAGGTACCGCTCAGCATCAGCAGTGGCAGCCTGTTCACCAGCACGGGTCTGCTCGCCGATCCCTGTTCGGATGTCAAGGCTCATGCCGTGGGCGATTCCATCGCCATCCAAATTATGGAATCAACTACCATCTCGCAGAGCGGCAGCGTCGCCAGCGAGCGCGACTTCACGCACTCGAGCGGCATCTCCGCTGTGGGCGGCCAGTCACCCGGATTTCTCAATCCGCTGCTGAGCGCAAACTCCAGCACTAAACTCGCCGGAACCGGCGCCACCAACTCCCAGAGTTCACTCAACACCGTGATCACCGCCCTGGTCGTCGCCGTCTTGTCCAACGGTTCGCTAGTGGTCGAGGCTCGCCGCCAGGTTATGGCCAATCAGCAGCATGAAAACGTAACGTTACGCGGCGTCGTGCGCCCGGCCGACATTGCCTCCAACAATTCCGTCTACTCGTATCAGCTCTCCGATCTCCAACTTGAGGTGAAGGGTAAAGGTGTCATCAGCGATTCCGTGCGCCAGCCCAACATCGTCATGCGCACTTTGTTGAAGTTGATTGGATTCTAGGCATGCTTTCCAGACGATGGGTTCGAAACCATGGAATTGAGATGGGTTCAGTGAAAGTAATATGAAGATACTCTGCACAGCTCTGTTGCTGGCCGCCTCAACCCTGGCCAGTACCGCCGCCGACTCCCCGCCTTCCTCGCGACTGGTGCGGATTCGCGAGATCACGACCGTCGAGGGAGTGCGTGAAAATTCCCTCCTGGGCTTTGGTCTCGTCGTCGGTCTGCGCGGTACCGGGGATCAAACCAAGCAAACCATTTTCACCACCCAGATGCTCGCCAATGTGCTGCTCCGCATGGGGCTGCAAATTGCCCCCACAACCATGACGGTCAAGAATGTCGCCGCCGTCCTGGTCACCTCGTCCCTGCCCGCCTTTACCCGCGCCGGAACGCAGATGGACGTGCTGGTCTCGTCCATCGGGGACGCAAAATCGCTCGAAGGAGGAACCCTCCTGCTCACTCCTATGCGTGGCGAAGACGGGCAGATCTATGCCACCGCACAGGGTCCGCTTTCGATCGGCGGCTATAGCGCTGGAGGCGGCGGAGTCACCAAGCAACTGAATCACCCCACCGTTGGGCGAATCGCAAACGGTGCGATCGCTGAGCGCGACCTCGCCCCCGATCTGCGCAACGTTGTCTCCCTCTCCTTGTTCCTGCGCGAGGCCGATTTCGCCAACGCACAACGCATCGCGCAGCGCATCAATGTCGAATTCGGACGCCCCATCGCCGCCGCCACCGACAGCCGACGCATCGAGATCTCCAGCGCCGGACAGAACATTCCCGCCATGCTTGCCCGCATTCAATCATTGCCCGTGGAGGTCATTTCAGCCACCCGTGTCGTCATCAATGAAAAGACCGGGACCATCGTCATGGGGCGCGATGTCCGCCTCAGCGCCGCCTCCATTCTGCAGGGTTCTCTGTCGATCGAAATCGCCACCACGTTCGAGGTCTCCCAGCCCAACCCGCTCAGTAAGAATGGCGAAACCGTCGTCGTGCCGCAAACCACGGTGAATACCCGGGACGGACCAACGAAGCGCATCGAACTCAACGAAGGAGCTACCGTGGAACAGTTGGTCAACGGACTGCAGACCATCGGTGCCAGCGCCCGCGACGTTGTTTCCATCTTGCAGGCGCTCAAGGCCGCCGGTGCCTTGCAAGCTGAGCTGGTGGTACTGTGAGCAGCCACGCCAGCGGCCGCCAGCGAAGTGTTCCCCGTGCTGCATTGCAAGCTGATTTGGAGGACCTGTGAGCACACCGCTAACCATCCCTGCCGCCAGCGATATCCTGCGCGATCCCAAGCAGATCCAAGCGCAATTGCTCGACCAGAAAGCCAGCAGCGGCGCACAGGAGTTTGAGGCATCGCTGTTTGCCTCCGTACTGTCAAAAATGGAGAATAATCTCTCCATCGAGGACGAACAAAACGACGACGCCGGACATGACACCTGGGGTGCGATCGGCGTCCGTGCCGTCTCCCAGGCCCTGGCTCAGCGTCACGTCCTCGGAATCGCCGGCATGATCGAACACTCTCTCGGATTGAAATCTGCGGGGAGCTCTCCCACTATGGGAAGTCCGCCAGCAGTGGATCCGAGAATAAATAAATAGAATTTTTTGCTCATGCCACTGAAGCCAACCGGCAAACTGCCGATGAAAACTCTTAGGAAGAGATCAAGGAGCCTTATGAACCTTCGAATTCAAAACTCGGTCCAGCCCGAAACCGACCCTCCGGCCAATACGAGGAGCGGCAGTACGCAAACCGCTGCCGGTCCCGGCTCGTCGCAATCCACCAGTTCCTACATCGGCGCGCTGGATGACGCCCAGGATACCGCCTCCATCAGTTCCGCCACCAGCCAACTCTCCGGCGATGTTCCCATCCGTCAGGATCGCGTCGACGCCCTGCGTTCCCAGCTGGAGACCGGCACTTACACGGTCAACGCCCATGCCGTCGCCACTGCTATGTTCCAAAACCTGTTCCGGAGCTGAACATGAACGCGCCTGCTGGCCCGCTCTACGATTCTCCCGCCGGCGCCGCCGAACTCGACGGCTTGCTGGCTGCAATCTCGGAGGCCATCGAGGCTCTGGTGGCCTGGAACCTCACGGCCTTTGAGGCGGCTGTCGAGCGCCAGCGCACCATTTGCGATGGCCTCGCTCTGCAATCCGAATGGCGCCGCCTTCCGGAGACAGAGGCAACCGCACGCAAGATTCAGGATCTCAACCGCGTCTATGATCGCCTGCTGCGGCATTCCATTCGCTGGTCGCACACCATCCAATCCATCCATCAGGCCGGCGGCGATCCATTTCCTCGCCGCGCTGCCCTGCACTTCAGGGGCTAACCATGGGACTTACCGCTGACCTCAACGTCTCCGTTCAATCCCTGCTGGCGGCCACCGAGTCCATGGACGTGACGACCACCAACATTGCCAACCAGAACACTCCGGGCTATGCCCGCCGCACCGTTGTGCTCGAGGAGTCCGCTCCGAGCGGCGGCGACGGAAGCACCACCGGCGTGGATGTCAAAGCCATTCAGAGCATGCGCGACACGGTCCTAGACCTAAGCATCAATGCCGCAACCTCACAGCAGAACCTGAGCAACACGGTCTCCAGTTCTCTATCGGCGGTTCAGACCGTCTTCTCCGACACAGCCTCCGGCTCCGTGGGCTCCACGATCGACTCCTTCTTCAGCGCTCTGCAGCAACTCTCCACGTCACCGGCAGACAGTTCGCTGCGCGCCGACGTGCTCACCGCCGCCGATAATGTGGCCTCCTCATTCCAGAGCACCGCCTCCGTGATCACGCAGGCACAGCAACAGGCCGACCAGGCCGTCGTTCAGGAAACCAGCGACGCGAATTCCCTGCTGCAGCAAATTGCCGCCACCAACGGCCAGATCACGACTGCCCAGAACCTTGGCCAGAATACAAACTCAGACCAGGACCAGCTCTCCAATCTGCTCACCCAGCTTTCAGCCATCATGGACTACCAGACCGTCAAAAGCTCCGACGGTCTCACTCTCACCACCTCCAACGGAACCCCCTTAGTCGTCGGCAGCACAGCTTATGCGCTCACCAATGCTGTAAATAGCAACGGCTTCAATGATGTCTACGCCAACGGTGCCGACATTACCAGCACCATCCAGGGCGGAACTCTGGGCGGCGATATTCAGACCCGCGACCAGACCCTGGCAACCATGTCGACCCAACTCGATCAGTTCGCCTATCAGTTCGCCCAGGCCGTCAACAATGTCCAGACGGCTGGCTCCGATGTCAACGGCACGGCCGGTGTTGCTCTCTTCGATCCACCCAACACCACCTCCGGAGACGTTACCGGCGCAGCTTCTTCCATCCGCGTCGCACTCACCAGCGGCTCCCAGATCGCGGCTGCCGCCAGTAGCGGAGCCTCCGGCGACGGCAGCAATCTCACCAACATGATTGACTTGCAGAATCAGTCCATCATCGGCGGCGACACGCCAGAGGACGCTTTCTCCAACCTCACCTTCTCCATTGGCAATACCATCTCCCAAGCCAATTCCAACTCCACCGCTACTGGCAACATCCTCACCCAGTTGCAAAACCAGCAAAGTTCCGTCGAGGGTGTCTCGCTCGACGAGGAGTCCTCCAATCTTTTGCTCTACGAGCGCACTTACCAGGCTGCCGCAAAAATCATCTCTACCGTCGACACCCTGATGGGCAACGTGCTCGATATGGGCGTCACCGACCCGGGGTACTAAATCATGAGAGTGAATCCCAACTACACTTCCGACCTGGTCAACCTGATGGATCAGGCACAGCAGGCCGAGGACAACGCAACCGAGCAGTTGAGCACCGGCCGACGCGTCAACCTTCCGTCCGACGACCCTGCCGCCGAAGCCGCCATGGTCGGCGAAAACTCCCAATCTGCGGCTGTCGACCAGTACACCGCAAACTCCGATTCGCTCACCAGTGTGCTCAACACCGCCGACAGCACATTGAGTTCCGTCGTAACCCTGCTCCAGAAAGCCGTCAGTCTCGGCGTCGAGGGGGCCGATGGCACCTTGAATCAGACCGACCTCAACTCCATCGCCGAAGAGGTCTCGGGTATCCAAAGCCAAGTCCTCTCCCTGGCCAATACTTCCTATGCCGGACAGTACCTTTTCGCCGGTACGGCTACCGGAACCAGACCCTACGTGGCCGACTCCTCCGATCCCACTCAAATCGACTATGCCGGAAACAACGTACAAAACCATGTGCAGATCGGAACCGGTCTATCCGTCGCCTCCAATCTGCCCGGCAGTAGCATCTTTTCCCGGTCTGGATCGAATGTATTTGACGCCCTGCAGTCGCTGGTCTCCGCTCTGCAATCCGGCGATACTACCAGCATTGCCGCGGCGGGAACCAGCGTCAGCAACTCTCTCAACGCCGTCGATACCGCCCAGGTGTTCTACGGCAACACCGTCAACGAACTCACCACCAACGAGACCTGTCTCAGCCAGGAAACGCTCAACATCACGACCTACGAGAACACGCTGGTCGCCTCCGACACCGCAACCGCCGCCACGGACGTAACCCAGGACGAGGCCATTCTCAACGCCACCGTGGAGGCGACCGCCCAGATGGAGCAGCAGGACAACCTCCTCAACTACATTCAAAATTGATCTTCGCGTCCCCAGCCAAAGCGTGCCATGGCGGACAGCAGATCAGGTAACAAAACTCCCGCATTGGCCGGAGTTTTGTTGGATTCAAAGTGGACCTCAAGAAAAGGGGAGACGCTCTGCAGGCGGAGATGGAGTTCCTCTCGATTGGGTTGCCGGTTCCTGACAACCATATCCGACAGAAATGCATAATCATCCCAATATGTATAAAAAGTTCAGGACGAATCCCATCCATTGAATCGACGTACCCCGCTTGGAAAGCGGGCGTTAACAGGCGGAGAGGGCTCTGCCACGCTCTTGAATTTTGTTTCGCAAATCTCTCGATAATTCCTTTGGGTATGCACTGGGCTCTCGTGTTATCATCGCCTTCATCTCTGCAAAACTGTGCTTTCGCTTCACCACAAGGATAAAAGGAGCCCGGCCAATGAAAAGCCGCTCGGTCGCAGTACTATTTGTTTTTTTAGTCTCCATTTTCGCGTGTTGTGCTTTTGGACAAACCTTTCGCGGAAGCATACAGGGAACGATCACGGACCAGTCCAGTGCGGCCATCGTTGGGGCAAAGGTAAAGGTCTTCAGCTCTGCTACCGGATTCTCGCGCACGGTGACCACCAATGAGCAGGGCGAGTATCAAGCCTCGGAATTGCCGCTAGGCACCTATAGCATCACCATTGAAAAAGAGGGATTCAGAACCACCACGTTGAACCAGATCCCGGTGAGCGTGGGCTCGCCGGCGCGCGCCGACACCAAGCTCACTCCAGGCCAGGTGCAGGAGCGGGTGGAGGTCAACGCCGAAGTTCCGCTGGTTGAGACCACGTCGAACACCACGGGCGGCACCATCGAGGCAGCCGAGGTGTCTCAAATTCCAGTCAATGGCCGTGACTTCACCAGACTGCTGGAATTGGTTCCCGGGACCACGAGCGATCCGGTCGGTTCCACGGAATCGGCCGGTTCCTACGGGTTGTTCAGCTTGAACGGCAATCGCGGCCGCTCCAACAACTACCTGCTCGACGGCACCGACATGAATGACGGCTACCGCAATCTGCCAGCGATCAATGAGGCCGGTGTGTGGGGCTGCCCATCCACGATTCTTCCCATCGATGCGCTGGCCGAGATTCCGGTCACGGGCAGTCCGGAGGCGGAATTTGGCCGCAGCTCCGGCGCCACGGTCAACATCGTTACCAAGTCGGGCTCCAATACGATCCATGGCAGCGCCTTCGAATACTTCCGCGACGCCGGGCTGGGCGCACGCAACTTCTTCAACAGCACTTTTATCGATCCCACTACCCTCGCGGTTTCCGCGCAGCCGAAGAACTCTTTCACCAACCATCAGTTCGGCGGCTCGGTGGGCGGACCGCTCATCAAGGACAAATCGTTCTGGTTCGTTGCCTACGAGGGCCAGCGCGAAAACGGCGGCCTGCCGCAGTTAGGTACCGTGCCCACCCAGGCTGAGATCGCCAGCGCGGGCGGCGTCTCCAATCAGGTGATTCAGAATCTTCTCAACCGGAACCCCTGGGGCGTGCTTCCAGCTTCAGGTGACGGAACCGTCACCTTCACCACGCCGTTCCTCAACAACAGCAATAATGTGATCGTCAAACTCGATCAGCACCTGCACCTGTTCAGTTCCGGCGACCTGCTGACCGGGCGGTACTACTATGGCCACGGCACGCAAAGCTTCCCGCTGGGAATGCTGGCCACGGGAAACAGCGCGCCAGGCTTCAACACCTCTACGCCAACCCACGTCAACATCGTCTCGCTCTCCTATACCTCAATTCCAAAGTCGAATGTGATCGTCGAAGTTCGCGGCGGCTACAACCGTTTCCTGCAGGATTTCATCCCGCAGGACATCAGCTTCAACCCTCAAAGCATCGGTCTGAACACGTTGCCGCCGGGCTACAGTCCCGCGCGCGACTTCGGTCTTCCGTCCATCAAGGTTTACAACGTTACTCAGAATGGAACCGTAGAGCTCAGCCCCATCGGCGCAACCGGCAGCGACGCTCGTGGCCGTATCGACACCAACTACCAGCTCTTCGGAAATGTTTCGATCACGAAGGGTAAACACAACTTCAAGATGGGCTATGAATGGCGGCGTACCTTCATCAACAGCTTCATCAATTCGGGCCACCGCGGCTCTCTGACCTTCAATAGCCTGAATGACTTTGTGAGCGGTACGATTGACGGCGGCAGCTCGGCTGAGGGCTACAGCACGCGTTACAGCTACCAGAACAGCAATGGCGCTTACTTCCAGGATTCCTGGCGCGTGACCAACCGGGTGACGGCGAACCTGGGCGTACGCTGGGATTACTTTGGCGTCATCGGGGAAACGAACCATGAGTTCAGCCTGTTCAATCCGGTAACCGACGCCCTGGAGCCGGTCGGCACAAGCGGCGGTCCCAGCACACTCTATCCGAAAGATTGGACAAATTTTGCGCCGCGCGTGAGTCTCGTGGATGACGTCCTCGGCGACGGCAAGCTGGTAGTTCGCACCGGGGTAGGCGTTTTCTACGACGGTGCATCGCAGGATTTCTTCGTTGGCAACCAGCCTTGGAACACGAATGCCGCGGAAGCAGGCCCAGCATTTAACAACATTGGCTTCGCAGGGACGGTTGCCCCGACTGTTCCCACCAACGGCACAGCGATTTTCAGTAACTACAGCCCAAGCAGCGCGTTCACGGTGTCGCAGAACCTGGTGACGCCGCGGTATGTCTCCTACAACCTGAATATCGAGTCACAGGTGTCCAGGAAGGTTGCGGTACAGCTTGGATATGTGGGTTCTCAGGGACGCCACCTGTACCATTTCCGCGACATTAACCAGGTCGACCCAACTACCATTACGGCGTCAAACCCAAATGGAACATCGCCTTATCCAAACTTTGTTTACATCAACCAGGTTGAAACCAGCGCGATTTCCAACTACAACTCGCTTCAGGGCAGTGTGAAGGTACAGAACTGGCACGGGGTTGTCTCCACGCTGAATTACACCTGGGCGCACTCGATTGACACGGCGAGCGACGGCCTGGATTTCGTTCCCAACGCCGCTCAGCCGGATAACAGCTTAGACCCAAGGGCGGAGCGCGCCAGTTCCAACTTCGACGTGAGACAACGCCTGCAGTGGTACTGGAGCTACAACCTGCCCAACTACAAGACTGCCAAATGGATCACCAACGGTTGGGCCGTGGATGGAAATTTCGACTTCGCGTCCGGTCAGCCATACACCGTCAGTTACCTGTACGAAGCCAACTACAACGGTACCGGAGAATGGTTTGGACGCCCGGACATCGTTGGCAACCCAAACACCAGGCACAGCATCAACCCCGCAAACGGTGGTCTCAATCTGTTGAACGCAGCGGCTTTCGCCGCACCATGCACCTGGGATACCAGTCTGGGTGGTTGTGTCCCCGGAACACAACATATCGGAAGCGAAGGACGCAACGCGTTCCGCGCAACCAGCTACACCAACTTTGATTTCACGCTGGCGAAAACTTCGCACCTGACCGAAAAGGTCACCATGAAGCTTCAGTGTGATATTTTCAATATTTTCAACCACCCGAACTTCAGCAATCCGCTGTTGCCGGGCTTCTCCATCGACGCGTTTGCCAGCAGCAATTTTGTAAAAACGTCGGGCACTCAGGGCAAGGTTTTGGGCGGAGGCAACCCCAATTCCAATGGATTCGTGCAAACCCAGGCTACTCCCGATGTAGGCAGCGGCAACCCGTATTTGGGCGGAGGCGGTCCGCGCGGCGCGCAGTTGGCGGCTCGCTTCACCTTCTAACCTGCATCCTTGCCGGATCGAGAGGCCGCCTGCAGGCGGCCTCTCATTGCCTGGGCCCGTGCAGAAGGACTGCGGCCACGGTCTTCTTCTTGCTTTTGTTCCTGAGACGCCCCCGTTTACTGGAATTCATGCGCAAGTTCGCGCCTCTCTGTTTTACACTTCAATTTCGAACCTAGTTTTGCCACACCAGCTTCGGCACTTCCGAATCAAATGAAGTTTTGGCCCTTAGGGGGAAAGATACCTGCAATGAGAAACCTGATACGCGCTTGTTGGCTGGTGGGACTGGCTGCAGCTCTCTGCGGCCAACCACAGGCTTGGGCGTCTGCCGCAGCACCTGGGAAACAGGATGTTGTCCTTACCAGCATGGCGAAAGAGCTGCAACGCGCCCAGGGAGAATTAGGCAAACTGACCCCTGCCCCCTATTTCATCAGCTATACGGTGTACGACGAGCAGGTGTCGTTTGCCCTCGGCATGAACGGAAGCCTGGTCACCAGTACGACCGGGCGCAAGCGGATGGGCGATGTGATCATGCGGGTGGGTGCACCGGCGCTGGACAACGCGCACGGCGAGAACCGTCCCTCGGCGATCAGCACCGAGACGCTGCCCTTCGATGACGATGCTGACGCGATCGCACATGCGCTCTGGCGGCTGACTTTCAGTGAGTATCGCAAAGCATCCACGGCATTTCTAAACGTGCAGACAAAATCCCGGGTCAAGGCAAAGGAAGATGACCTGTCGGCGGATTTCAGCAAGGAAACTGCGCAGAGCCACACCGACTACAAGGAGGTGGCGCCAGCTCCGGAACAGAAGGAGATGGAGACTTTCGTGCGTCGCTTTTCCGCTGCCTTTGCAAAGTACCCATACATCTATTCTTCCGGCGTGATGGTGACCGGCGAGAAGTCCCTGCAGCGCTTTGTGTCGAGCGAAGGTGGTCGAGTGGTGACGCCAGACACGCTGGTTCGCGTTGTCATCCAGGCGGAAACCCGCGCCGAGGATGGCATGGAATTGATCCGCGTGGAGACCCTCCAGGCTGATTCCATGAACAAATATCCAGGCGCGGCGGAGATCGATGCCAAGGTGGAACAGATGGCTAAGGATCTCAAAGCTCTGCGCCAAGCTCCGGTGGCCGAGCCCTACGATGGCCCCGCACTGCTCTCCGGCCGTGCCTCCGGGGTTTTTTTCCACGAGGTACTGGGACACAGACTGGAAGGCCAGCGGCAGCGCGGCGACGAGGAGGGACAGACTTTTACAAAGAAATTGAACCAGGCCGTGCTGCCGGAGTTTCTCTCCGTCACCGATGACCCGACCCTGCGCACGCTCAATGGAACCCGGCTCGCCGGTTGGTACGAATACGACGACGAAGGCGTGCCGGCAGCGAGGGTCGAGGTGATCAAGGATGGGATTCTGCGCAACTTTTTGATGTCGCGCATGCCGATCGCAGGCTTCGATCATTCCAACGGACACGGACGCTCGCAAGCCGGCTTCATGCCGGTGGGGCGCCAGGGGAACCTGATCGTCAGCTCAACCCACACGGTGAAGGACTCCGAACTTCGCCAGAAGTTGATCGACGAAGTGAAAAAGCAAGGGAAGCCCTACGGCCTCTATTTCGAGGACATCCAAGGCGGATTTACCTTGACCCAACGCTCAGCACCGCAGGCCTGGGAGGTGTTGCCGGTGATGGTGTGGCGGCTGTACGCCGATGGCAGGCCTGACGAATTAGTACGCGGCGTGAACATTGTGGGCACTCCATTGGCCGCAATGAACCGCATCCTGATTACCGGCGACACCGCCTCGGTCTTCAACGGCGTGTGTGGCGCGGAGTCCGGCAGCGTTGCGGTTTCGGCGGCCTCGCCGGCGATTCTGTTCTCTGAAATCGAGGTGCAGAAGCGGGCCCATTCCAACGAGCGCCTGCCGATCCTGCCGCCGCCGGGATTTGAACAGGAGGCCAAGAAGTCGGCCGAGGCAGGGGGCCAGCAATAATGAAGACGACCCTGGTGAGATTGACCCTGCTGCTCGGCTTGCTTCCCATTCTCGGTATCACCGGCGCGTTCGCCACCGAGGCCAAGAACGCGCAGGGCTTCGACGACCCCATCCTGCGCGACTTGCAGATGGAGATGGCACGTTCGAAGACCCAACTCCGTCTGGAGAACATGTCGGCTCCGTATTTTATCGACTACCGCGTGGTAGACATCGACGATTGGGAAGCGGATGCCGCGCTCGGAGGCCTGCGCAGTGAAACGCACTCGCGAATTCGCTTCCTGCTGGTGCAGGTGCGGCTGGGAGATTACAAGCTGGACAGTTCCAGCGCACACGGAGAAGGCGCAATCGAGTTGGTTCCAATCGACAATGACGAGCACGCTTTTCGATTCCAGGTTTGGAGTGCTACCGACAAGGCCTACAAGCAGGCAGTGGAGGCCCTGACCGATAAGCAGGCGCGCTTGAAGCAACTCACCATCGATCATCCCGTGGATGATTTTGCCCACGCGGAAGCCGTGCATTCCCTGCGGCCACTGGTCGAACTGAAGGTGGAGCGCGAGCCTTGGCTGAAGATGCTGCGCGATGCCTCCGCCCTCTACGCCAAGGACCCGAAGGTGCAATTGGTAGACGCCGCGCTGAGTTTCAAGGCGGTAAATCGCTACTACCTGAACTCAGAAGGAACTCTGGTACGTAACGGAGAGCAGGTCTACCGGTTGACCATCAACGCTAACACCCAGGCCGAAGACGGGATGCGGCTGGAACGTACGGCCGCATTCACCGCGAACTCGCTGCAAAGTCTTCCCACGGCATCGGAGTTCCAGGACCGGGCAGCGGCGCTGCTGGCAACCCTGAAACAACTCCGCGAAGCTCCCGTAGCGGATGAAGATTACCACGGCCCTGTGTTGCTTTCGGCAGATTCGGCTGCAACGGTCTTTTCCGTCCTCATTGGCGAAAACCTCTTGGGACACAAACCGGAGCTTGGACAGAATGCGCGCGTACGCGGGCAGTTTGCCAGCAGTTACAAGACGCGCGTGCTGCCTGAATTCCTGACCGTTGTGGACAATCCATCCCTGGATTCCCTGCAAGGCACCGCCCTGCTCGGTCACTACGAGGTGGACGATGAGGGTGTGCGCGCGCAGCGAGTTTCGCTGGTTGAAAAAGGCATGCTGGTGAACTACCTGCTGGGGCGCCAACCCATTCGCGACTTTCCTTCCTCGAACGGACACGGGCGCTCGAGCCTTCCGCTGGGCTGGCCGGCGCCGGCGGTGGGCAACCTCCTGGTCAATTCCAACGATGCTCTCGCTCCCGGCGAGTTGAAGAAAAAGCTGATCGCGATCTGCAAGGACCGCGGCCTCGAATATGGATACTATGCGGAAACCATGGGAGCTCCGAACGTGCCACGCCTGCTCTATCGCGTTTGGGCGCGGGATGGCCACGAAGAACTGGTGCGTGGTGCATTGTTTGGCGACCTTGACCAGCGCTCCATGCGCAGCAACATCGTGGCGGCGGGCAGCGACGCTTATGTGGACAACGAAGTTCAACCGGTCCCGCACAGCGTCGTGGCTCCATCCATTCTCTTTGACGATCTGGAAGTGAAGCGCCAGACCTCGAACAAAGACAAACTGCCCGAGTACCCTGCACCAGAGGCGGCAAAGAAGTAATCGTCTTACGGGGGAGCCCCATCGTCCGGCAGGGCGCTGGGGCCACCCACGCCCGCACGGCGGCGGACCCTCATTTTTCGGCCACTCTCGGGCTACAATCTTTTATTGCCACTGCATTCGAGTGAGGAACTCCTGAATACGTCGCCGGCATCGCTGATCGTCAGGCCGTGGTTTGATCAATTGCGCGTAGTGCTGGTGCGCTCGCGCAATCCCCTGAACATCGGTGCGGCAGCGCGCGCCATGAGCAATTTCGGCTTTCAGCATCTTCGCCTGGTTGCTCCCTGGGAACCCTCCTACCTCGGCGCGCGCTCGGCCGTCGGCGCCTCACAGGTGCTGCTGCAGGCGGAGGTCTTCGGGCGCGTTGCCGACGCGGTTGCCGACTGTAGCCTGGTCGTAGGCACTTCCGCGGTAGGCGAACGCGAATTGCATCATCCTCTCCGGATCTTGGAACAGGGCGCTGAATTGATCCGCGAGAAACTTCCGACGGCTCCGGTTGCGCTGCTGTTCGGTTCAGAAAAATTCGGACTCTCCAACGAAGACCTTGGCCACTGCCATTGGCTGATGCGTATCCCCACGCGTGATGAACACATCTCGATGAACCTTGGCCAGGCGGTTGCCATCTGTCTTTACGAGCTGGCTCGTACCGCTGCAGATGTTGTGCCAACCAGCGAACCTGCTCCGGCGAGCGCCTCGGAGGTGGAGCGCATCTCACTTATCTTGTTCGAGGCGCTCTCGATCAGCGGGTATGTGCAACCATCCGGTGAGGCCGCCGCGCGGGAAAAGGTGCGCCGTCTGATGCGCCGGTTGAACCTGGAAAAGAGCGACGCCGAGGTTTGGCTTGGCATGATGCGCCAGATCCTTTGGAAGACGAAACATCCGGGCGATGAAGACCATTGACGGCCGCGATCGCCATATGAGGTTCCAGACGGCGGCGTTCTGGGCGGCGTGAGCTTCAAACTTGCAAACTTGCTTTGAACTTGAAAGTTTTCGTCTGAAACTTGAAACTGGGTTGATGCATGCCGTCGCGATCATTCCCTCCCGGATTGCCTCCACCCGCTTGCCGCGCAAACCGCTTCGCCAGATTCTTGGAAAACCGATGATTCAGCGCGTCTATGAGGCGGCGTGCGCCTGCCGGGGGTTGCATGACGTTATCATCGCCACTGATTCGGAGGAGATTTTAGACCTCTGCCAGCAGCGCGGGTGGAACGCGCGCATGACCTCCGGACAATGCCGCAGCGGCACCGATCGAGTGCGCGAGGTCGCACGTTGCGTAAGCGCCGATCTCTATGTGAATGTTCAGGGCGATGAACCGATGGCCCGTCCCGAGCATCTGGACGCGCTGCTTTCGGTAATGAAACCAGGGGTGGACGTAGGAACCGTCTATACCCCCTGCCCAGCCGAGGACGTGAATAACCCGAACGCGGTCAAGATCGTAACCGCTAGCGACGGGCGCGCCCTCTACTTCTCCCGAGCCACCATCCCCTTCGATCGCGACCGCCGAGGCGATTTGCGCTATTTCAAGCATCTCGGGTTTTACGCCTACACGCCCCGGGCGCTGGAGCAGTTCTGCTTATGGCCGGAGTCGAAACTGGAGCGCGGCGAACGCCTGGAGCAGCTTCGCTTCCTCGATCACGGGATGGACATCTACGCCGCCGAGACGCCGTTTGACACCGTCGGAGTAGACACGGAAGCCGACCTGCAACGCGTGGAGCAACTCCTGCAACGCCAAGGCCGACCGTAAGACTCAGGGAACCGGATTCCGGCGCTGTGGCAGAAAACCAGGTTGCAACCAACCGGGCAAAACCAAACCGGGTAAGTCTCCGCTACTTCACCGTTACTTCACCCTTACCGAAATCTGCGCCTTGTCCAAATGTCCGGCGCCGTCATCCGCGCGAAGCGTGTAGGTAGTGCTCTTTCCAGGCGAGACATCCACGCAGCGGTTCATCGAAGGCCACACTGCCTCGATGGGTGGATCAAAGACGACTCTCTTTGCGTTGACCACGCCGTAGCAGATCTGCACCGATTGGCCTTTGGACACCACGCCAGGCGAGGAGTAAAGCATCGTTATCTTCAGTTGTGAGCCCCCATTGAGCGCAACGTCTTTCCGGGCGCGCTCCGCTTCACGGGCGGCGGCGGCCTGCTCCGCCCGGCGAGCGTCGCTCCAGCGCGAATAGAAAGTCCATCCGGTGTAGAGCGCCGCCATCAAAATGAACACCGGCAGGATGAGTGAGGCCCGCTCCAGAAAATTCTTCTTTGCCTGGGTCATTCTTCTCCCCGTAGTTACCTCGTGTTAGATGCATCGTACATTGCGGAAGAACATCGCTCGATTGAGAGTGTAATTCGTCGCCGGTTGTTCCCGCGCGCAAAGATTGCAAACCGGGTGCTGTTCCCTCCGCAAAGGGCCAATGGTACAGTTTTGCAGAGTAATATTAGTGCTGCCTGGCGCGTCAGTCTCCATGCCGGGAATGCTACCGGGGAGGAACGCAAAAAGATGAAACAAGAGAAAAAACTGCGGTCGCTAGCCACTCTCTACCGAGTCGATGACGGCAAGAAGTTCCGTTTGCGGGACTATGATCCGGGCGATACCGCCGGGCTGCCCAAGGAGTTCAAAGAGGAGTCCGAGCAATTGCTGCAACGTTCCACCCAGCTACTGGCAGAGTTGCAGGACCAACTCTATGCGCAGGATCGCTGGGCGCTGCTGCTGATCTTCCAGGCGATGGACGCGGGGGGCAAGGATGGCACCATCAAGCACGTGATGAGCGGCGTGAATCCGCAGGGGTGCCAGGTTTTTTCCTTCAAGGCACCCTCGGCGGAGGAACTCGCTCACGGCTACATGTGGCGCACATCCAAATGCATGCCGGGGCGCGGCAAAATCGGGATATTCAATCGTTCCTACTATGAAGAGGTCCTGGTTGTGCGTGTCCACCCCGAATTACTGGAAGCCCAGTATCTGCCGCCATCCTGCGTCAACGATAAAATATGGAACGAGCGTTTTCAAGACATCGCCGCCTTCGAACGCTACGCCACGCGTAACGGAATCGCGATTCGAAAGTTTTTCCTGAACTTGAGCAAGCAAGAGCAAAAGCAGCGGTTCCTGGCGCGGCTTGACTTGCCGCAGAAGAACTGGAAGTTTTCCGCCTCTGATGTGCGCGAGCGCCGCTATTGGGACAACTATCAACAAAACTATGAGGACATGATTCGCCACACATCCTCGAAACATGCTCCATGGATCGTGGTCCCTGCGGATAACAAGTGGTTCGCACGTCTGGTTGTTTCCTCTGCGATTGTCCATGCGCTGGAGGATATGAAACTGAGCTATCCCGAAGTGGACGATGAAAAGCGGCGCGCCTTGGCGGCAGCACGACGGGAACTCGAAGGCAAGTTGAAGCCGAAAAAGGCGTGACTTTTGCCGAACCTGCGGGCTTTCCCGCTGCTGGGGCTAGCGCTGGAAGGCGCTCTCACCGTAAAGTAGAACAGCCAAATAGGGGATACCTCATGAGTGCAGAGCACGAGATGGAAGAGTTGCAAGAGGCGGCCGAGCATGGTCGCGAAAGATCCAGCCTGGCCCCGGTCAGCTTCACCATGGCCATCCTTGCCGTGCTGGTAGCTGTGGCTGCATTGCTGAGCCATCGCGCCCACACGGAAGAAGTTCTTCTGCAGAACAAGGCTACGGATACCTGGGGCTACTACCAGGCGAAGAACATTCGCCGCCACACGATGACGCAGGTGGACGAACTCCTGAAGGTCCTGCCATTGAAGGACTCCGCGGCAGCCGAGACCCTGCTCAAAAAGAATGAAGCCGCGATCGAGAAATCCAGCGTTGAACAGGAAGAGATTCAGAAGGAAGCGACGGCGATGGAAGCGGAAGTAAAACTCTTCGAACATCGCGCCAATCGCTACGACCTGGGGGAAACTCTACTGGAGGTGGGACTGGTGATCTGCTCCATTACGCTGCTCACAAAGCGGCGTGTCTTCTGGTTCGCAGGGATCGCGTTTGGCGTCGCCGGAATTGTACTAACCGCGATGGGAGCGTTGTACCATTAAGATCACAATTGCAAATAACAGGAGGACAGGGCCAAGGCCCTGTCCTCCTGTTATTTTGGAATTGTTGCGCTTCCGGTTCTAAATCAGTCCGTCGAGACCAGCGATCGTCTGGCGAAGGACGCGAGCCGAGTTCTTCAACTTCGTCTCCTCGTCTTCGCTCAATTCCAGGTGAATTACCCGCTCAACCCCGCCGCGATGCAATACCGTCGGCAGGCTCAAGTAAACGTCCTCAATCCCATAGAGTCCATTCACCAGGCTGGAGACTGAGAGCACCGTGCTCTGGTCGCGCAGAATGGCTTCCGTAATGCGCATCAGTCCGGCGGCAATGGCGTAAAACGTGGCACCCTTAAGCTTGATGATCTGGTATGCCGCATCGCGCGTCTGGGTGAAAATGTGATTCATCTCCTCCGGCGAACAATCGGCATTGTTATGTTTCGTGTATTCCGGCAAGCGCATGCCCGCAATGTTGGTCAACGACCAGACGGGCACTTCGCTATCGCCGTGCTCACCCACAATGAAGCCGTGCACGCTGCGCGCGTCCACGTCAAAATGCTGGCTCAGCAAGTACCGGAAACGCGCCGTGTCCAGGATCGTCCCCGAACCAATGACCCGCTCCGGGGGCAATCCGCTTAATTTCCAGGCGACATAGGTCAGCACATCGACTGGATTGGTGGCGATTAACAGGATGCCCCCGGGGTTATGCTTTACGACCTCGGGCACGATCGAGGCGAAAATCCGCGCGTTCTTTTTTACCAAATCCAGACGGGTTTCGCCCGGTTTCTGTGCTGCCCCGGCGGTGATCACCGTCACGGCAGCCCCGGCACAATCGGAATAATCGCCAGCCCAGATGCGCGTCGAGTGAGTGAAGGGCACGGCATGGTTCAGATCCATGGCCTCGCCCTCGGCCTTCGCCCGATTTGCGTCAATCAATACGATTTCAGAAGCCAAGCCACGAAACAAAAGTGCGTAGGCGAAACTTGCTCCCACGTTTCCCAGTCCGACGATTGCAACACGATTCGGCATTTTCATATCCACGGTAGAATTTCACAACTTGCAAACTTTCGTGTACTTTGGTATGAACTCGCACGCCTGTATACCGCAAGACGCCAAGGTTACTCCAAGTCCCATAATACCCCGTCGTGGCACCAATAGGGCTATACCGAAAGAGTTGCCGCCCGGTTGAAAAATTGTTCTACTATTAGGAAACACCCTTGTCCGCAGGGGATTTGCGAAGGGTTCCGGAATGCAACTTCGCCAGTTGCACGGCGCGCGACCGGCATTCCAGCCGTCCACCCGCGGTCAATAGCCTATTTAGACCTGTTGGGAGAACGGCCCAACACGATAGTGGAATTTGCAAGGGCTTACGCTCGGCCACGACCCGCATGGAGGGAAGCCGAACATGTCAGATAAGACGACGCCCGAAGACGTAGCCGCACTGCTCGCGCACACGCAACTGAACCAGTACAAAGTATTTCATCAGGAACGGCGAAGCAGCGGCAGCGACTCCCCGGCGCAATCCATCGAGCCCACTACGGCGCCGCAGCCCGCTGCCGCGACGTCCCATGCAACTCCGGAAGTGTCGACGCTGGAATTCGTGCGGCCACAGGCTCCGCGATGGGCCTTGTGGCAGGACCTTGGGGCAGACAGCGAATCTCCCGCTTCCGGTGGTGACTCGCGGCAACTGCGCGTGCCCACAATTGCCGTTCTTTCCGCCACTGGAGGAACCGGCAAGACAGCCGTCGCCGCCACGCTTGGTCGCGCCCTCGCATCGACGGGCGACAATATCCTGATGATCCACGGCGCACTTCAGTTTTCGGCCCCGCTGCACTTTGGAGCGCCTGTTGCACAGGCGGTGCAGAACCTCCGGCAGCAACTTGGTACTCGCCTGCTACCGTTCTGCATTCGGCGCAGTGATGTGGTCGCCGAGGCTCTGGCGGCGGGTATGACGGTTTTGGACTACGCGCCAAAGTCTGTGCCAGCCGAGGATTTCCTGCGCCTCGCAACCTGGGCGCGCCAGGTCAGTTCCTCGTAACGCACAGGAGGAGCCGGTTCGCTGTATTTGTCTATTGCCTGATCCCGTCTATCAACGTGCTTCAGGTGTTCGGCTTTGCGAAGGAAAAGCAGTTATGAAGAGAGGCAGTTTCCTGCGGCGGCTCTGGACCTGGTGCCTAGTCCTGGTTGCTCTCGTCATATCGGCCTTCATGGTGATCATCCCGCTCACCTGGCAGGAACAGGCCTTCGTAGGACTGGCGACGTTGGCCCTCGTCATCGTGCTGAACCGGATATCCCGTGGACAGGTGATCACAATCACGATGATGGCGCTTTCCGCCATTGCCACCACGCGCTACGCCTATTTCCGTATTCAGCAGACGATCGAGGGCATGACCACGGCAGGTCACGCCAGTTCGATTAACAATTTTTTCGTCATCATCCTTCTGTTTGCGGAAGCATATGCATTCATGACCCTCTACCTGGGTCATTTTCAGACGATCCGGCCGCTGCGCCGCAAACCCGCACCGCTGCCGGATGACGTGAACAATTGGCCCACGTTGGATGTTTATGTGCCAACCTACAACGAGCCGCTCTATGTAGTTCGACCCACCGTGCTGGCCGCACTCAACATGGACTGGCCCAGCGACAAATTCAAGGTTTACATCCTGGACGACGGGCGGCGCGAGGAATTCCGCCAGTTTGCCGCCGCCGCCGGTTGCGGTTACATTATTCGCGACAACAACCGCCATGCCAAGGCCGGCAACATCAACCAGGCACTGCCCACGACGACCGGTGAATTCATCGCAATCTTCGACTGCGATCACATCCCCACCCGCTCCTTCCTGCAAATCACCATGGGTTGGTTCCTCAAAGACCCGAGAATGGGGATGTTGCAAACGCCGCACCACTTCTACTCACCCGATCCGTTTGAGAAGAACCTTGGGCAGTTCCGCAAGATGCCCAATGAAGGCGAATTGTTTTACGGCATCGTGCAGGATGGAAACGATTTCTGGAATGCAACATTCTTTTGCGGCTCCTGCGCCGTGCTGCGCCGCTCCGCCCTACTGGAAATCGGCGGTGTTGCCGTGGAGACGGTCACCGAGGATTGCCACACCGCCCTGCGCATGCACACGCGAAAGTGGAATACCGCTTACATCAACATCCCGCAGGCCGCCGGACTGGCTACGGAAAGTCTTTCCAGCCACATCGGCCAACGGATCCGCTGGGCGCGGGGCATGGTGCAGATCCTGCGATTGGAAAATCCCCTTTTCAACCGAAAGCTCACCCTGGCCCAACGCTTCTGCTATTTCAACGCGTGCTCGCACTTCCTGTATGCAGTGCCAAGGCTGATCTTCCTCACCGCGCCGCTGGTCTACCTGCTCTTTGGATGGGTAAATATTTATGGCTATGCATGGGCAATTCTTGCCTATGCCATGCCGCATATTTTTCTCGCGCAGATCACCAACTCCCGGGTGCAGGGCCATTACCGCCTCTCTTTCTGGAATGAAATTTACGAAGCAGTTTTGGCGCCTTACATTCTGTATCCAACCATCCTTGCGCTCATCAATCCCCGGCTGGGCAAGTTCAACGTGACCGTCAAAGGCGGCCTGGTGCCCAGGTCCTACTTCGACCGCAAGATTGCGATGCCGTTCCTCGTGCTGCTGTTCTTCAACATCCTTGGCATCATGGTTGGTGTTCCGCGTTACTTCTACTGGGATAGCGCGCACAAGGACACGGTCATCATGAACGTGTTGTGGACGTTTTATAACATCGTGATCCTGCTGGTTTCCGCTGCGGTTGCCTGGGAAACCAAGCAGCAGCGCCGTCACGTTCGAGTCGATGTCGAGGTGCCCTTCACCATCGTCTGCCAGGATGGCAGCCAGCTCCACGGGCACACCATCGACATGTCCAACAGCGGAGCCGCGCTGCAGGTGACCGACGCCGAACGCCCCCTGGCGATGGGTGAGGCAATCAACTTCTACTTTTCCGGACGGCCGGAGGGTTGCTTCTTTGAGCCGCGGATCGTTGTTCTCGCTGACAAGATCATCCGCATCGACTTCGGGGAACTCAGCCTGGAACAAGAGGAAGTTCTGACCCGCGTTCTCTACTCGCGCGCCGATTCCTGGATCGATTGGGGAAAGCATCGCGAAGAGGATCGCCCGCTGCGAACTTACGGACGGTTGCTGGGAGTCGCCCTCCAGGGAATGCTCGCGATTTCTCGCGGCCTTTTTACGGCGCGACCTGACGACGCCTCCACTGGCGATAAGAAGGTGGATAAAAAGCGCCGACGGCAACCTATCCTGATCCTGCTGCTCATTCTCGTCGTACTGGTCCTGCTGTACGTGAATCGTTCCCCCGCACAAACGATTGCGAGCGGAAAGGCGAATCCAGCTGCGGCCACTGGCAAGAAGAACAAGGCCAACGCAGCGGATGAAAATCCGAACTCCGCCGCAGAGTTCCACGACCAGTTCAACCTGCGCGCCCTTGGCCAGCAGCGCCCTCTGTTTCTTTTCGACAGTGAATCACGATCGATGGTCAACTTTACCGTTCCGGTGACAAAAGTCGTCAGTAGCAGTACGCTTACGCTCCACTACTCGGCGCCCGCGCAAATCCGGCCACGGGAACTGGTGCTGAATATCACGTTGAACAGCACCGCCGTTGCCTCGGTCGAGATTACGCCTGGAAATAACGTTTCCACCCAGGTGATGATCCCCGCCGAATTATTGACAACGGAAAACACCCTTGACTTCGGGCTCTCCGGCCAATGCGCTGCCTGCGTGGGAGGCGACGGTGCCAGCCCCTGGACCACCATCGGCATTGCAACCGAGTTGTCCTTGAACGGCTCGCGCCTGCCCATTGCCAATGAACTTCGATTGCTGCCCCAGCCATTTTTCGACCGCTCGGTGCAGCGCGTCTGGAATCTCGCGTTCGTACTGCCTGCCAATCCCGACAACACTCTGCTGGCCGCCGCCGCCGTGGTTGCCAGCAAGTTCGGCGAACTCTCCGACTTCCGCGGGGTTCAGTTCTCCGTTTCGCGCGATCAGCTCAGCAGCGGTAACTGCGTAATCGTCGCGACCCTGGGCTCGCCCTTGCTACAGCATTTTGACTTGGAGGGTATCACCGGCCCCGCCATTGCAATGCGCAACAATCCCGCTGACCCCTATGGCAAGGTGTTGCTGCTGCTCGGAAACGACTCCGGGCAGGCGCTCACGGCGGCGCGTTCCTTTGCCTCCGGCGATTTTACTCACAGCGGTGACACTGCTTTGCTCAGCGCTTCCAAGACCTTCGCGCCCGTCGCCCTGTATTCCGCCCCGCGCTGGCACAGCAATGAGAGACCCGGTGGACTGGGAGAATACACAACACAGGAAAGCCTGCGCGTCTACGGGTCTGGCTCCATCGATCTTTACTTCCGTCTGCCGCCGGACTTGTATTATGTCGGCACTTCCGAGATTCCCATCCAGCTCAAGTACCAATATGGTGGCGTCGAGCCTGGAAGCAAGGGTGCGCTATCCATCCGCTTGAATGGGAGTTTCATCGGGAGCATTGTGTTGAAACCCGAGGGCGTGGGAGTCATCCACACCGGCCGGGTCATGTTGCCCGTACGCTCGCTGAATGCCTACTACAATACGATCACGGCGGACTTTCTCTTTGCCGGGAATGCTTTACCTGCCAGCCCGGAGTATGGCCAGATTCTCCGCGAGACCCGGCTCGATCTGCGCCGTATGCGCCACTCCACGATGATGCCGAAGCTTGAATTGTTTTCGCAGGCCGGCTATCCCTTCACCGTCCACAGCGACCTGTCCAACACGGCGGTTGTCCTGCCTGCAGATCCGGGAAACGCCGAGATCGAGCTGTTATTGAACATGATGGGATTTTTCGGAGCCCAGACCGGCGCTCCCGCATTGCTTGTCGCGGTCACGGATCCGGGATCCGTATCGCACTATGCCAACCGTGACCTGGTGGTTCTGGGCAGCGTCCTCGACCAACCGCTGGTGAACCGATGGCAGAGCTCGCTTCCGATCCAGGTTACCGAAACTGGCGGACGGCTGGGACTACCCACGAGTTGGCTGGAGAGTCTGCAACCAGGCTCCCCGATCAAGTCCCTGGACCGGCAACTTGCCGCCGGATTATTGAGCCAGGACTCGGTAATCGATGGCTACGTCGAAGGATTTGAGTCTCCGCTCAATCCGGAGCGCTCGGTGGTGATGCTGATTCCACGAGATTCGAATAGCACAAGCGTACTTTCGACTTTGTTTGCTCCCTCCCTGCGGCGGGGAAACGTCTATGGCACTGTCTCGGTCGCACAGAATGGCACGTTTCAATCCTTTCACATCGCGCAGAATACCTATCGGGCTGGACGTTTGAATTTGTTTGACTACATGATGCTGGTGTTCACTCGCTATTACTGGTTCCTTCCCGTTTTTATGCTTGTCAGCGCTCTCATTATCGGGACGCTGCTGGATCGCGTCGTCGAGCGCCGTGCGTGGCAGCGGCTGAATCCGGAGACGCCGTGAGGCCAACGTGAGGATCTTGCTGATTACCTGCCTCGCCGTGCAGAGCCTGGCTTCGCCTGGCTTGACCGGCGCACAGGAGAAATATCCGATGCTTGGGATGCCTGCAGTCCAGCTTCCGGCCACCGGGCCCGCGATCCCAGCCCGGGAGAATAGCTCCAGCATCCTCACCTGGGATCTCTGGCAGGATTACAAGCGCGGCTTTCTGGAAGAGAGCGGGCGCGTCGTGGACCACGATGATGGCGCGCGCACGACCTCCGAGGCTCAGGCCTACGGAATGTTCTTTGCACTGGTGGCCAATGACCGGCCCACGTTCGACCGCATCCTGCAGTGGACCCAGACAAACCTGGCCGCGGGCGATCTTACGTCGAACCTGCCGGCCTGGCTCTGGGGCTGCGATCCCGATGGAAAATGGCACGTCCTCGATCGCAACCCTGCCAGTGATGCCGACCTCTGGATGGCTTACAGCCTGATCCAGGCGGGCCGGCTCTGGCAGGAACCCGGATTCATCAAGCTGGGAGATGCCATCGCAGGCCACGTCGCTGAGCAGAGCGTAGTCAAGATGCCAGGAGCGGGCACGGTGCTGTTGCCCGCACCGGTCGGCTTCGCTTCCAGGACCTTCGTGGAATTGAACCCAAGCTACCTGCCGGTGCAGCTACTCTACGGGCTCGCGGCGGCGCTTCCCGATGGACCTTGGGCGCAGATTGCCGATAATACCCCGGCCATTGTGCGCCACGCAGCGCCGCACGGGTTTGTGCTGGATTGGGTGAAGTATTCGACCGAGAAGGGTTGGGAGCCGGGCCGCGGTCCGGCCTCTGATTCCCGCTCGAGCTTTGACGCCATTCGCGTTTATTTATGGGCCGGTATGACGGATCCCCACACTCACGGACGCAAGGAATTGCTGGCTGCGCTGCAAGGCATGCGCACCTACATGAAAGACAATTTCTATCCGCCGATGATTGTTTCGGCGGAGGGCAAGGTCACCACGGAACGCGCCGGGGTGGGTTACTCTGCCGCGCTTTTGCCTTTCCTGAAGACGCTAGGGGACGACAGGGCCTTAACCTTGCAGCTGAGCCGTCTGGAGATTGCGCGCAACCCGCAGAGCGGTCTGTATGGGGATCCGCCAAGGTATTACGATCAGAATCTTGCGCTCTTTGGCGTCGGGTGGGTCCAGGAGCTGTTCCGGTTTTCCCCCGAAGGCGCACTGGAAGTCCGGTGGAGAAACAAATGAGTCGATGGAAGCGTTGGGTCCTTTGGACAATCACGGTAATTCTGTTGGCGCCCATGATGATGGCGGCTTCCAGCGCGGTCGATTTGTTGCTGGAAAAGGCTCGCTCTCTGGAGGGGCGCGGGCGGACCGATCTGGCGGCGCAAACCTGGCAGCAGGTATTGTTGGCTGATCCCAACCAAGCCGAGGCGCTGGCTGGCCTGGCCCGCTGGGCCAAGCAAAGCGGACACCCGGAGGAGGCACGCACCTACCTCGACCGCCTGAAGCGCGCCCATCCCGGAGATCCAGCCATCGCACGCATTGAGGCGATGAAGGTGTTCACCGCGCAACAACGCACCCGGTTGGACGAAGCCGGCCGGCTTGCCCGCGCTGGCCGCCCCGACGATGCCTTCCGCATCTACCATGAGATCTTTGGTGAAGAACCTCCACTCGGCGATTGGGCGGTGGCCTACTATGAGACCGAGGCCGCTTCCGCCAATGGCCGCGAGCCCGCCCTGGCCGCCATGCGCCAACTGGTGCAACGCTACCCATCCAACGACCAGTACAAGCTCACGCTCGGACGCCTGCTGACCTACGACCCCAAAACGCGCATGCAGGGCGTCCAACTGCTTTCCGCCTTGCATGGAACCTATAGTGAGGGTGCACGCCAGGCGTGGCGGCAGGCGCTGAGCTGGGAAGCCACGAACCCCGCTTACCAGGCTTCCATCCGCGACTACCTCAAGCGTTATCCGGACCGCGACCTGAGCGCCCAGGAGCAGAAGGCCGCAGCCCCGAATCCAGCCAAGGCAGCAGAGCCGGTGGGCGATCCCGATGAGGATCGCGGCTACAAGGCACTGAATGCAGGCAACCTCGAGGAGGCGCAGGCGCGCTTTGAGAGCGTGCTCAAGCGCCATCCAAACTCCGGCCAGGCGCTGGCCGGTCTCGGCTTTGTGAACATGAAGAAGGAGGAGTTTGAACGCGCCTTCCATAACTTCGAGGATGCAATCAGGATCCAGCCCCAGGACAAGGCAATCCAACAAGCCCTGGAGAGCGCTCACTTCTGGACTGAGATGAAACATGGGAACCTGGCGCTACAGGAGGACCGCACGGAGGATGCCATCAACGCCTATCAGCAGGCGCTGGCGCAGCGGCCCACCAATGCGGAAGCCACCATCGGACTGGCTGGTTCCATGATGAAGAAGGGCGACGTACAATCGGCGCTGCCGCTGTTCAAGAAGGTGGCCGAGGCCGATCCACGGAACGCGCCCGCATGGCGCGGCTATGTGACTGCACTCTATAGAGTGGGCAATTCCGAGGCTGCCATCCAGGCCTATCACCGCCTTTCCGCGCAGACTCGTGATGCTTTGGAGAATGACGCCGACCTGCTCACTGCGCTGGCCTTGGCCAACCAGGCTACCGGCCAACAGATGGAAGCCGAACGCATGTTACGCCGCGCTACCCAGATTGCCGGACAGCAGTCGCCACGCGCCGCCGCCGACATTCAGCTCCAGTTTGCCAACACCATGCTAGATCAAGGCCAGGCGGCGGAAGCCGCGGCGTTCTTCAAGCGCATCGCGGAACGCAATCCCGATAACCTGAATGCATGGCAGGGGCTGCTCGCCGCGTACCTGCGCATCAACGACTATGCGCGCGCCATTGCCGCAATCAAGGCCATGCCCCAGGGAATCTACTCCCAGGCGGTTCGCTCCGGTCCGTTCCTTAACTCCATCGCCGCCATTTACATCGCCCAGGGAGACTTCGACAGCGCAGAAGCGTTCCTGGGCAAGGCGTTGGAACTTCCCGGCCTGGCCCACGGCACGCAAGTCAACACCCAGCTCCAACTTGCCAACGTCTACATGCACCAGGGACGGCTCGATAAAGCCAGCGAACTCTTCCAGAACATCGTGGACCAGAACGAAAACGACCCCGACGCCTGGCGCGGATACCTCAACGGACTGCACGAACAGAAGGACGACGACCGCGCCCTCGCCGAAGCCGAACGCATGCCCGACAAAGTGCGCAAGATCCTGGAAAAAAACGCCAATTACCTGGCCCTGATGGCTTCCGTGCACGTCGCCATCGGCGACAGTGAAGGCGGTATCCGCCTTCTGCAGGAGGCGCGCTGGCCTTACGATGTCATGCGCCAGGAGCCGCCCGCCGATCTCGACATCCAGCTTGCCTGGAGTTATCTGGACGCGGACGGTCGCGAGAAGGAACTCTATGCGCTGCTGACCGCCATCAATTTGCGCAACGACCTTACTCCCAGTCAGCGCGAGAACGTCCGCAATATCTGGTCCACCTGGAGCTTGCGCCGTTCTCAGCAGGCGCTGGAGGAGGGGGACGAACCACGTGCCATCGCGATTCTTACCGCCGCCGCGCAAGCCCTTCCAATGGACAACAAGATCCGCGCCGGACTGGCAGGAGCATTCCTCCGCAGCGGTGACCCTCGCCGCGCCCTGCTGGTGTACGAAAAATGGGGCATGGTGGACGCACAGGTCGACGATTACCTCGGCGCAATTGGCGCCGCCATGAGCGTCCAGGCCAACCAGCTTGCCGAACACTGGACCAAGGCCGCACTGCAGCGCTGGCCCAGGAGCGTGCCCCTGCTGGAGGTGGCCGGTAAACAGGCAGCCGCACACGGCGACTACAACAAGGCCGAGGCCTACTGGAAGGCCGCGCTGGAAGCGATGCCCACGGAGAGTGCGAAGGAATCGCTCTTCGGCATTCTAGGACAAGGCAAGGAAGCTCCGCACCAATCGCAAGCCACGCAGAACCTTGCCCGGCTGCTGATGCCCGATGGCGAACTGCCACGGGTCAACCGCAACGGCCTCACCCGCGTTTACACTCCGAGAGCAGGAGACTCCACGGCGTCCATGCCTGCTGAGAACGCTTTGCCCTCCGTACCGAAGGCAATCCGGCAACAGATGAACGGCCAGCTAAATGATTCGCCCGCGCCCGGCACGACTGCGCCGCGCCCCCCACACAAGAAGCAGCAGCCGAAGAAGCAGAATCAAGGTTCCACGGCGCCCACCGGGGATTCCCCTGCGGCCCGTCCCATTTCCTTGCACCTGGGCAGTTCGGATTACGAAGCGCAGGACGCGCCGGCCCAACAAAACAGCGACGCGCCTGTTCCCTCCTCTCTGCCATCGGAAAACCTCATCCCACCCAAGGGCACCACCGCGCAGCAGGATACGGATCAAGCACTGGGAGAGTGGATCGAACGCAAAAGCTCGCGTTGGGACAGCGCCTTCATCGCTTCCGGCAATCGACCGGGCGAACGGCAGGAGATCGAGAGCGAAATCAACGCCGTGCAGTCGCGCAATACCCCCTTCTTCGGCGCCGGAACCGTTGTCACCAGCCGCAGTGGCACCGTCGGCTTTGACCGCGCCATTACCGAGCAGGGTAACGTGAGCGGCAGCTTCATGCTCGGCGAAAGCCTGCGCGTCGGAGTTGATTTCAAGCCTACATTCATCTACTCCGGACAACCGGCCGCGACCACGACTCTGCCATTTGGAACTCTGGGACAGGGTTCGGCCATCGCATCCCAGTCTGCCGCCGGAGCCGCCGGCGACGTGCAGATTTCCACGCAGAACTTCGGCGCCATGCTTGGCATGACGCCACAGGGATTCTGGGTGCGTAACTTTGAAGCCGGCCTGCGCTGGAAGGTCCTGGGCGGTCCCATCACGGTCCAGTTCAACCGCAGCGCCATCACGGATACCTTACTTTCCTACTCGGGCACTTACGACCCCGGTACGGGATATGTCTGGGGCGGCGTCGTGGCAACGGGCGGGCAACTTGTTGGGAACTGGGGCGGAGGCAACTCCGGTATCTACACCCAATTTGGCTATGACTGGATCGACGGGCATAACGTTGCCAACAATAACCGCATCAGCGGAACCGCCGGAACCTACTGGAAGGTCATGGAGCGCCCGCAGGGACGGCTGACCGTGGGCATGAACCTGACGGGTATGCACTACGATCAGAACCTGCGTTACTTCACCCTTGGACAGGGCGGTTACTTCAGCCCGCAGAGCTACTTCCTCTTCAACGTCCCCATCCGCTGGGTGGGGAGGTGGGAGCGGATGGAATATTCCATCGCAGGCAGTCTGGGCATGCAGTTCTTTTCCGAGGATACAACGCCGTACTATCCACTACTTTCACCAACTCTCGCGAGTCCATCCTACCCGGGCCAGTCCAAGACCGGCGCCAACTATAACCTGGAATTTAAGATGGGGTACCGCATGGCTCCCAACTGGTATATCGGCGCATACGTCAACGCCAACAATACCGCAGATTATTCCTCGCAATCCGTCGGCTTCAACGTGCGCTACCTGATGATGCAGTCGCCCAGTAATAACAATCTGGAGATCAACTCGATTCCCGACTGGAAGGGAGTTCAGCTCTTTCGCCTGCAGTAGTCGCGCTACCGCGACTCAGGAGGCCGCGGGCCCGCGACCGTGCCATCAGTGTTTTCGGGGCCAGCAACGGCTTTGGCTCCGCGCCCAGGGCAGGCAGCCAAACTAGCACTCGCTGATTCTGCAACGCGCTGTCGTGCAAATAGACAGATTGAAATCGATGGGTACATCGAAGCCTGTTCAGCGCGCGAGCAGGCCCGGGGTTTGACGCGCAAATCTCCCACTTGGGAAAACCTGTTTCCCGCTTTCCGGCCGTACCCGGCTATTGCCGGACCAGCACCTGGGTTCGCGGAAATGCAAATGCCGCGCCCGCGTCGTCGATCACGTTTACCTGGCAGGTGTACCAGCCGGGACTCAGGGCTTTCATCGGCACTTCAAACTGAAACGCCGCGGCCTTGCGCCCGGCAGCGTTCAACCGCTGCGTCTCCACCATCGGCGTCTCGTACACCTTCACCTTGCCGCGGAAGAATTCTATGTTGGTGAGCAGGTGGATTGCGTCCTTTTTCTCCGCCCACTTCGCCGGCTCATAAACCTCGTAGTATAGCGTCATCGACTGTTCTGACGTGAAGACGTGGGCAATATTGGGGATGATCTCCTGTCCGTCGCTCACCAGGGGATTCGACTGCGACTTCTTTCCAGCCGGAACCTTCTGGCTGGAAAGTATGACTGAACTCATCTTCATTTTTTCTTTGCGCAGATCTGGAATGACCAGGTCTGTCTCGAAGGTTCCCACTCGTCCGTTCTGATTTTCCCGCACAACGAATTTCAGATGATAACACCCAGGCGGAAGCAGGAAGCCCGTATTGTATTGCACGTTCTTGCGCTTCGCCGCAGTCGCCAATGCTGCGCCTGCTCCGGCACTGGGCCCACTCCCGCCTGCGGTCACACTCTGCGTCTGCTCCAGGGTGAGCTTGACGGTGTCACGAATGTTTCCGATCGGGAACCTGGTTTCCTTATCGCGCACCATCCCCAGCACGTCCAGCGATGCCCGATCCTTGTCGCGCTGCGCCACCAGGGCCGAACCTGGCACAACAATCGACACCATGGCGTAGAACTTGCTTTCCTGGGCGCGAAAGTAGCCGGTCGCCAGGTATACGGGAAGATCCGTGTTCGGCAGCTCGGACATCATTTCTTCCTGTAGTTGCTCTTCACGGTCTTCCTTGGTGAAGTGCTGGAAATCCCTGGGCCCATAGTATCCCTTGCGATACTCCAGCCTCACATCGTTGCGGTTCAACTTCACCTCGATGCGGCGAAAGCGGCCATCTCGATTTGGATTCGAACTGCGATATCCGAGCACGTAATAGGTTTCGCTGTCCGCCTGAACCTTCGCGAATGCCCTGCTAAGATCATTGCTATCCAGGAATGCGCTGCCTCCGGTATCCTCGGCGATGGTCACCAGGGTCTCCTGGCTGGCGAAGTTCGAGTCCAGATCGTTCTGCACCGCGGCGCCGCTGTAGGAGGAAACTCCGCGCAAACTCGCCGAACTTGCAATGCCGCCCGGCGGCAGCGCCTGCAGGCCGCGCGAGTCCACCGCGTAGATCGACACATTCGAGCGCACCGCGGCGTTTACTGCGGCGCGCAACTGCGCCTGGTTCTCCACGCCCGTCTTGGTCATGCCGCTGCTGAAGTACAAAATTGATTTCTTCTGATCGATGCCTGACAGATTCCTGGCGAGCGTCGCCAGCGCCTGCAACCGCAGATCCGTGTTGAAGATGTTGTAGTCCGTATCGTCGGCCACGAACGAGCCGGCGTCGTCCGGCGTGCCCTCGCTGGTGCCGGTGGTACCCGCCTCCTGGCCGACGCCCTCGTTGCCCGCAATTCGCTCCAGCGCCGCCAGCAGTATCTTCTTGTCGCCGCTGAAATCCTGTACCACCTTCAGCGAGGTATCGAAGCTCACGATGCTCACCAGATCGGCGGGCGTCATCTGCTTCGCCACGAAATTCTTTGCACTCTCCACGGCCCGGTCGCTGTCGTCGCTCTCCAGCGAGCTCAGATCGAGAAACAGCACCATCAACCTGCGGTCCCGCAGCGCTTCGAGCGAAGGAGCTTTCCTGCTGGTCAGCAGATCGGTCTTCACCGCCGCCGCTTCGGCCTGTGCGGGGCCGCCTGGCGGAGCGCTTTGCAGGTACTTTTCCACGTCCTCAATGTCGAAACTCTGCAGGCGCTGCACTTTGCCGTCTTCCAGCACGGTGAAGTCGCTCTGCTTGAGCCCGCGCACCAGCGCACCGTGCTTGTCATGTACGGTAACGCTCACCAGCACAAGTTCGCTTGACACCTTGAAGGTGAAGCCATTTTCACCCCCACGCGCGGCCTGCGCCAGCGCCGCGCCGGAAGCCATCATCGGGCAGCACAGCAGCACGGCCAGCGCTTTGCGAACGAATTCGTTTCCATACGCTCTCATCGCTACCATCCCATCATCAATCCTCATTCGCCGGCATATCCGTCTCCTCAGAACCGGTAATGCAACGACAGAATCATCTTCCGCATCGATGCCACACTGGTCACCTGTCCATAGGTTGGCGAGTCCACCGTGGTGTCGATGCCTGAGTAGTTGGGATGGTTCAGTACGTTGTCGGCCTCGGCACGCATCTCCAGCCCCATCGAACTCTTGAGCCGAATGTTCTTTGCCAGCACGAGGTTGAACAGCCAACTGCCCGGCCCGATGATGGTGTTTCTGCCGGCATTTCCATAGGTACCCGTCGCCGGGGGCACAAACGCCGCCGTGTTGAACCAGTGCCTGATGCTGCGGTCGCCGATCTGAATCGACGCGCCGGTGTAGTTGGCGCGCAGGGTGCCGTTGGTTCCACCCGCCACGTCAGTGTAACTACCCAGCACGCGCGCCGTGGACGGCGTGCCGGAAGCCGCCGTAAAGGTACTCTGCAGCAGCCAGTCGCCCAGCGTCTTTTGCGCAATGCCCGGCCGGGTGAACCACTTCCGTCCCTCGCCCCAGGGCAGCTCCAGCGTCCAATCGGCACTCAGCTTGTGCCGCTGATCGAAACTGGAAAGCCCGCGTTCCGCCCGCAGATCCTTATCGTTCTGCGCAACCACCTGCGCACCGTTGCCAATCGAAGAAGCATTATCAATCGACTTCGAGTAAGTGTAGGTGCCACCCACCGCGAACCCCTTGGTCATCCGCTTGCGCAAGCGTACCGAACCGGCGTGCAGGATCGACGATCCCTGCGAGGTCTCCCAGTTGAATGCCTCCACGCTCGGGAGGATCGTCCCGGCCGGTCCGCGATTGGGCGCGCGCAGCATGTCCAGCGCGGAACCCTTGCTTCCCGTGTAACCCACATTCAAGAGCAAGGTCGAGGTCAGCTCATGCTGCACGTTGAGATTCCACATCTGCACGTAGGCCACGCGGTAATTCGGATCGACCCCAAAGTTATTCCTGGTTGAACTGGGCGTCGCCGGATTGGCCGCGGGAAGTCCGTTGACCTGGCACGGATTGGCGGGCGCGCTGGCGGAAGTGGGGAATGCATTGGCCATGCACAGGCTGCTGGGCGCCGTCGGCAGAGCAGAGTTTGTTTCGGTTACGGCGAAGGGTGGCTGCGCCGCCAGGTTCTGCACTACCGAGGCATACTCGCCCAGGTTGAAGTTGATGCCGTAGCCCGCCCGCACCACGGTCTTTACTCCAAATGGCTTCCATGCAATGCCGACACGCGGAGCAAAATTGTCGTGGTCCGGATGCATCAAGGCACGCCCATACGGCTGGTTCGGCGTGGACGGCTGCACCGGAGTCACACCCAGAAAATTGCCATCCGCAGCGAATTGCGTAATTAGATTCGCGAGTTGACCGTGAGCTTCATGGAAGGGCGAGATGAACTCATAGCGCAGCCCGGCATTCACCGACAGATTACTCTTCACCCGCCAGTCATCCTGTACAAACAAGTCGTAACTGTCGCCCAGAAACTGGTCGTGCACCTGGGAATACGCCAACGATGCCGACTGCGCGTAGCCCAGCAGAAAGTCGGCAAAGTCATAGCCGGTACCAGCGACCGGCGCAGGAACACCCGTCTGAGCATTCATGACGTACTTTGCCGTGGAGGAGCCGGTGAACGTGAAACTGCCGCGCGGGTTGGTACTGGCATAGGCCTTGTTGTTAATCCAGCGATAGTCGCCGCCGAAGTGGAGATGATGTTTTCCCCGAACCCAGCCAAAGCTTTCGCTCAAAGAGAAGGTCTGCGAATCACGCTGCGACGGAGCTACATCATTCAAGCTGGTGTAGTCGGAAAACGCCAGGTTCGGAACGCCCCAGTTCAACTGGTCACTCGCAGCATCGGAAACTCCGCCGATGCCAGCGTTTGCCGCAACATTCGTGATACCGGCATAATAGTTGCCGGTATGCGAACGGCTGCGGTTCCAGGTGAAGCGGAGCTGATTGCTCAACTTGCCCTTGCTCACCGCCCAGCCTACGTTGGCGTTGAAACCGTTCGTGTGAGTGCTGCCGCCAACCGTCGCGAACGGCTCCAGATTGCCGGATTCGTTGCGCTGGTAGTTCAGTCCAAAGCTCAGGTTGTTGCGGGACCGCCCGCCCCGTCCGCCGCCTGCTCCCGGCGGCTCCGGCATTCCCGGCGGAGGTGGCGGCATGCCGCGCTGTCCCGTAGTGGCGCCAAAGTTGTGCGTCAGCCGTACGGCAAATATGTCCTGGTCGGATGCAGACGCGGAACTGAAGTGATAGTTCTGCAGCGAACCGTTGGAAATGTTCGGAGTGGGAATGTACTGTAAAAGCGCGGCGGCCTGCGGACTGATCACACACTTTCCCTGCGCGTTGATGCTTCCGGCACAGGTGTTACTCAGCAGCGCACCCGTCTGCGGATTGAATAACTGCAAAGCGCCGCCATTGACGCCGCTGAGGTCGCCGCCGCGTTCGGCGAGCGTCGGCACATGCGAAAACATGTCATACGGCGTCGAACTGCGTATCCCCGAATAGTTCAGAAAGAAGAAGGTTTTGCCGCCATCCTCGTACAGGTGCGGAATTTTCAGCGCGCCTCCCAGCATCGCGCCAATTTTATTGGAGCCATACCCCGGTTTTTCTGCCGGCCCGCTCAGCGAATACGGTGCGGCGTCCAGTGCCGCATTGCTGGCGTCGTAGTAGATCTGCCCGTGCGGCCGGTTCAGCGAACCCATGCGCATCCGGCCGCCACCACCGGGGCCACCGGGACCGCCCATGCCAAAGCCGCTGCCTGGACTGCTGCCTGGGCCGTCGAAACCGCCGCCGCCCAACTGTCCCTGTGCTCGCAGATCATTGATGCGGTCACGCAGTTGATCCATATTCTGCAAGCCAAAATCCTGTTCGTTGCCCATTCGGCCACTGACGGAAACCGACTGGTTTGTCGCATCCTCGCTCGCCGCCAACCCACTCACACTGGCCAGGGCCGCGTCCCCTTCTCCCGGCAGCGCAGACTGCGCCAGCGCGGCATTGTCCGAGTTCAGGATCAACCTCTGCGAGCCCCGCCCGGCAGCCGCCTGCTGCCTCCAGGCCTGCGCCTGCCCGTTGCCTTCCTGGCTCGCTGCCTCGCCCGGGGGGTTCGCCACCTTCGGTACGCGGGAGAGCAAGACCAGTTCAAAATCGCGCATCGCTTCAGGTTGCGCCGGGGTCAGCACCAGTTCAGCCGTCTGCACCGCAAAGGCGGAAAACTCCGCCCGCAGCACCCAGCGTCCCCTGGAAAGTAAATCAAGGCGGAAGGAGCCATCGACGTTGGTCGACGTAATCACCTTGCGGCCGGTCAACGAGTGCGTCGCCGTAACGCTCACACCCGGCAGGTTGGTGCTGCCCGAGCGAATGACTCCATGAATTGAAAATCCCGCCGAGGGCGCAACCGTCGTCGCGGCTTCAGCACGCGGGGCCGTGCTCTGCACTGGCGCTTGCGCCCATGCCGCTGCACCCATCAAACTCAGCCCGAACAGCACTTCCGCCGCATTCCTGCGAAGCCTCGACAAGTTTCCTGCCCCTATTGCTTCTGGTCGTTGGAGACTGGTGCAGCCGGGCTCTGATCCTGCGGCGCGGCGTCCGGTGCGGCGATTCCCTGGCGAGCCCCGCGAACCCTGCCGGCATTCAGCTCCCGCGGCACAAACACGCCGTTCTTCAGTGTTCCCTGCCCGCGCACAAAATCCCCAATCTTCACATCCGCAAACGTCGCGCTCTCGCGGCCATTGCGGAATGAGGTTTCGTCATCGACTTCAATCACCTGTTCGGTATTGTCGGGCTTCCGGATGGTCAGCTTTGTGCCATCGATCTTTGTAACCTCGCCAAGAATGTAGCTTCTGCCATTGTCCTCCGGTTTTTCCGGTGCGCCGTCCCTTGCTGGGCCATGCGAAAATCCTCCGCCTCCGCTGCGTCCCCGCACCATCTGCGCCGACCACACGCCATCTTTGTCCTGCTCGCCGGAGACGAACACCCGGTCGCCCGGTTTGAAGTCGCTGCGCTTGGCCTCCTCGCGATCCTTCATGAATCGTGTCGCGGACGTGATCTTGACCTTCACGCTGCCCCCGCTGAAGGTCTCGAGCGTGACAGTTGAACCCTCGATGGCAGTAATCTGACCACCCACGCCCGCGCCTCGGCCGGGCCGCTCCTGCCCGGAAGCAACCTGGGGTGGCGCATCCTGTGCCAACGCCGCGCCGCCAAGAACTGTCGCCAGTATGGCCGCCGCCGCCAAAACATTCACTCGCATTCCGCTACTCCTCTCGATGACTGCCTCTTAAACATAGACGCTGCTGTGCCGGGCTGGTTGACACCACGAAGTGAAAGCATCTGCAAAACAGAACATTTCCGTGCAACTCTCCTACTGCGGAGAAACCGGAGAACCAGCGTTGGATGGGTTATGGAGCCTGCGCGGGACTTACAGAAATCTTACAATGCCCGCCTCTCGCGATTGTTATCGTAAGAACAATAGTGGCGTGGCCTTCCTCGCATCTCCGCCGCATCCGCGGCCAACTTTTGAAGGTCACGAAAGGATGGAGCCGGGTGACATCAACCCAGGACAAGAACCGGATCAATTGGCTTACCTGCATCGTCATGGTTATCTATCATGTGTTGGCCGTCGATGCTCTCTTTCACTTCTCATGGAAGGGAGTTGCCGTCGCCGCCGGCCTCTGGTGGGTCTCCACCTCGCTCGGTATCGGCGTCGGCTATCATCGGCTGCTTACGCACCGCGGCTTCCGCTGCCCCAAATGGCTGGAATATTTCTTTGCCGTCTGCGGAACACTCGCCCTGGAGGGTGGCCCTATCTTCTGGGTCGGCATCCACCGCATCCATCATCAACTCACCGACCGCGAAGGCGATCCGCACTCTCCGCGCGATGGCAAGTGGTGGTCGCACATGGGCTGGATCCTCACCGGCCACTCGCTGCACCAGGGAACCGAAGAACTGGCGCCCTACGTTCCCGATCTGCGCCGCGACAAATTCTATCTCTGGCTCAGCAGGTACCACTGGATCACCCAGGTCGTGGTCGGCGCCGCCGTGTTTTACTTTGGCGGATGGAACATGGTGCTCTGGGGCGTCTTCTTCCGCACCGTTGTCGGCCTGCACGCCACCTGGCTGGTGAACTCCGCCACCCACATCTGGGGCACGCAGCGCTGGCAGACCGGGGACGACTCCACCAACAACTTCCTCATCGCCCTGCTCACCTTCGGCGAAGGCTGGCACAACAACCACCATGCCCATCCCAACTCCGCGCGCCACGGCCTGCGCTGGTGGGAAATCGATACCAACTGGTACGTGATCTCGGCTCTCGCCGCCGTGGGACTGGCCTACGACATCAAGCTGCCGCGGGCCAACAGCCGCATCAAGGAGTTCCCGCCCAGGACTGCCTCCGCGCCCCGTCCTCTGGCGCCCGAGGACAAGGCCGTTGCCAACGCCGCCGGCGGCGACTAGCCGCTCTCAGGCAATCACGCGGAATCGCATTCCAAGCCCTGGCGCATTTGTCAGGGCTTGCTTTTTCACACCTGCTGCGGCGCCCGGTCAGCAGCCGCCCGCCTCCGATCCGTTCTCATCTCCTCTTTACTAAGTCCGGCCGCCTCACTACTATCGAGCTGTCTTATGGCGATCACCTCCCGCAGCAAGGCCATCGCGTTTTTTATCGTCCTCGGAGCCTGTTCGGTTGCCGTCGCGCTGGCTCTCAACATCACCTGGGTGATTCGCTGGCGTGAAGTCGGAATGGTCGTTCTCGGCATTATTTTCTTCGGCTTCATCATTGCCGGAGTCACGCTGAACACCATTTTCCTGGTGCGCGAGATGCGCCGCAGCGATCAGCATGACAGCTTCATCAACGCGGTCACCCATGAGCTGAAGACCCCGATCGCATCCATCCGCCTCTACCTGGAGACGCTGCAGTCGCGCACTCTCAGCGAGGTGCAGCGCAAACGCTTCTACGGCATCATGCTGGAGGATACCGATCGCCTCATCCATACCGTGGACCAGGTGTTGCGTGCCGGCCACCTCGGGCAAAAAAGCGTAAAAAACTTCCAGCGCCTCGACCTTGGCGAGATCGTGCGCGACTGCGCCTCGCTTGCCCAGACCCGCCACCACCTTGCCGCGGAAAACATTCGCTTTGTCGATTACACGCTTTCGTCACCATGGGTGCAGGGAGATCCCGAAGAGTTACGGTCGGCCGTCAACAACCTGTTGGAGAACGCAGTCATATACTCTCCCGGCAAAATCACCATTACGATTGAACTTCTCGACGACGCCAAAGATTTGCTGGTGCGGGTCACCGACAAGGGCAAGGGCATCCCGCAAGGCGAACTCAAGCGGATCTTCCGCCGCTTCTATCGTGTCAATGAGCGCCTTCGCCAGCGGGTGAAAGGCACCGGCCTGGGACTGTTCATCGTGCGTGGCATCGCGCAGCGCCACGGCGGCAGCGCTTATGCTACCAGCGAGGGAGAAGGCCGCGGCGCCACAGTCACGCTGCGCTTGCCGCGCGATGCCTCCTGACCGTGGTTCTTACTACCCGCTGCCCGCTTTCCGCGATACCATGAATCTGTGGCCCGCTCCCGCCGGGCAAGGATGGCGCATACATGAAAGAGTTTTATATTCGCGACGCAGCCCAACAGGAAAACAAGACCGTCACCACCAGCTTCGTCGTCAGCAATAAACAGATCAAGTCCAAGAAGAGCGGCGAGCCGTATCTGGATCTCACCCTCATGGACCGCACCGGAACCATCCAGGCAAAAATGTGGGACAACGTTGAGGAGTGCGCCGACGCCTTCGAGCAGGATGACGTCGTCAAAATCAAGGGACTGCTCAACAAGTACAACCAGCGCTGGCAACTCACCATTCACAAGATCCGCAGGATGGACGAGGCCGAGGTTGACTTCTCCGATTACCTTCCCAAAACATCGAAGGATATCGATGAGCTCTGGAGCGCGCTCGGTGAATTCGTCGCCTCGATTGGTGAACCGCATCTGCGCCATCTGCTGGAACTCTTTATGGCCGACCCGGAGATCGCCCGCGCCTACCGCAACGCTCCCGCGGCCAAGACCATGCACCACGCATGTATCGGCGGACTGCTCGAGCACGTCGTCTCGCTGTTCCGCTCCTGCGACCTGGTTGCCCGCAACTATGCGTTCATCAACCGCGACCTGCTGCTCACCGGCGCTTTCCTTCACGACATCGGAAAGATTCGCGAACTCACGTATAACCGCTCTTTCGGCTATACCACCGAGGGCCAGTTGCTCGGCCACCTGATCATCGACCTTGAGCTGCTGCACGCCAAGCTGGAGTTGCTTCCCGGCTTTCCTCCACCGCTCAAGATGCTGGTCGAGCATCTCATCATCAGCCATCACGGCCAGTACGACTTTGGTTCCCCCAAGCTGCCCATGTTTCCCGAGGCGCTCATGCTGCACTACCTGGACGACCTCGACTCCAAGATGGAAGCCATGCGGGCGCAATGCGAGCGCGATGCCGACCTGGATTCTCCCTGGACTGCCTACAACTCCGCTTTGGCGCGCCCTCTGCTGAATACGCAGAAGTTTCTGAAATCCCTGGAGCCGGCCGAAGTTGAGGGCGAAGCCGTCCCCGCGCCTACCGATTAACCACCAGCCAGGTTGGTCAGGCGGGTGACCTTTTCTGCCCGCTTCCGGGCGCACCGTCTGCGGCGGAACTACGTGGGTGGAGATCCCTGATTTCCGCCGGCCGCGCTTCGCCTGTGCCCCGATTCCGGAGGAACTCCAACGGCAATTGCGGCGCTTCCGTTACAATTCTGTAATGCTCCGATTTTTTACTGCAGGCGAGTCGCACGGCGAGGCACTGGTTGCCAACATTTCGGGTCTGCCCGCCGGCATCCCGGTAACCGAGGCCGCCATTGATCGTGAACTCTGGCGGCGGCAGCAGGGTTTCGGCCGGGGTGGACGCATGCGGATCGAGCGCGACCACGCGCGCATACTGAGCGGGGTGCGGCATGGTCACAGCATCGGCTCCCCGATCGCAATGCTAATCGAAAATCGCGACTGGCAGAACTGGAGCGAAGCGCTGCCGGTGGGCGAAGGCGACCCGGAGAAGCACCGGGCGGTGAAATCTCCGCGCCCGGGTCATGCTGATCTGGCGGGCGCGCTGAAGTACAATCTGCCGGAGGCTCGCTACATTCTGGAACGCGCCAGTGCCCGTGAAACCACCGCCCGCGTTGCCGCCGGAGCGGTCGCCAAGCAGTTGCTTGCACAACTGGACATCGAAGTTCTCAGCCATGTCCTCCAGGTGGGCGGCGCACGCTTGTCGCGCGCGGTTTCCTTTGACCAGCTTCGTACCCTGGCGCTGAAGAATGAAGTTCTGCTCAACTGTGCCGATGAAGAATCAGAACAGCGCATGAAGGCCGAAGTGGATGCCGTGCTGCGCACGGGCGATACGGTCGGCGGAATCTTTGAAGTGGTGGCGCACAACGTCCCGCCCGGCCTGGGAACCTATGCCAACTGGGACGAGCGCCTGGACGCGAAGCTGGCCGCCGCCGTCATGTCCATTCAGGCGGTAAAGGCCGTCGAGATTGGAGACGCCGTTCTGGCAGCTGCCTCGCGTGGCTCGGCCGCGCAGGATGAGATCGGCTACCGGGACCCTGCTGCCGCAGGCGATGAGATCGCCGCAACATTGCATTCGAAGTTCACGGCCTTCACCCGCGCCCGCAATCATGCTGGCGGACTGGAAGGCGGAATCTCCAACGGTTCCGACATCGTGGTCCGCGGACACCTGAAGCCGATCTCCACCTTGCGGCGCCCGCTGGCTTCGGTCGACTTCGCCAGCCGCGAGCCGGTGAAGGCCGCCTACGAGCGCTCCGATGTGTGCGCGGTGCCGGCTGCCGGAGTGGTGGGAGAAGCCATGGTAGCTCTGGTGCTGGGGGCTGCCGCGCTGGAAAAATTTGGTGGTGATTCGCTCATCGAACTGCGCCGGAATTACGAAGGATACTGCGAACAGCTTCATAATTACTGAACCGGAACGAGTGATGATTTATCCAATTGTGAAATATGGCGATCCTGTGCTGGAGACTCCGGCCGCGCCCGTAACCGAATTCGATGACAGGTTGAAGAAGCTCGTCGATGACATGTTTGAGTCGATGTACGAGGCCCAGGGTGTTGGCCTGGCCGCACCACAGATCGGAATCTCGCTGCATCTAACCGTCATCGACACCTCCTTCAAAGAAGATCCCGAGTCGCGGCTGGTGCTCGTCAATCCGCAGATCGTACACGTGGAAGGCAAACAGGCCGGCGGCGAGGGTTGCCTCTCCATTCCGGACTTTCGCGAGACTCTGACCCGAAGCAAACGCGTCACCATCCGGGCGCAGGACGTGCGCGGGAACTGGTACGAGAGGACGGGCGAGGATCTGCTGGCGCGCGCCTTCCAGCATGAGATCGACCATCTCAACGGAACCCTCTATATTCACCACCTCTCCTCGCTGAAGCGCGACATGATGCGGCGCAAGATTCGCCGCCTGCAACGCCAGGGCGAGTGGTAAAAGAAGCAGACTCCGCACCCAGGGAAGCTGCGCACGGCGCGCCGCTTCCCCGACTGCGCCGGGAATTCCACCGCTTCATGCGGGCGGAGGCGCTGCCCCGCAACAGCCGCCGGACAGCAACGCGGACGTAGTTCTGCTCCCGCGCTACAATCAGGTTGTGAAGCTTGTCTATTGCGGTACTCCCTCGTTTGCCGTTGCTCCGCTGGAAGCGTTGGTTCGCGCCGGTCACGACGTCTCGTTGGCCGTCACCCAACCGGACCGGCCGAAGGGCCGGGGGATGGAAATGGCGCTGTCGCTGGTGAAGCGCAAGGTCATGGAGCTTGGCCTGCCCATTGCGCAACCGGAGAAGATCAAGAACAATGACGAGTTCCGCGCCCAACTCGAAATGCTCGCGCCTGACTGCATTGTGGTCGTCGGCTACGGACGCATCGTTCCGCGCTGGATGCTTGACCTGCCGAGGTATGGAAACATCAATCTGCATGCCTCCCTGCTGCCCAAGTATCGCGGAGCAGCGCCGATTCAGTGGGCCATTGCAAACGGTGAACGCGTGACCGGCAACACCACTATGCGCATCGACGAGGGGTTGGACACGGGAGACATTCTGTTGCAGCGGGAGCTCGTCATCCGCGCCGAAGACACCAGCGTGACCCTGGCGCCACGGCTGGCGGCGATGGGAGCCGAACTGCTGGTAGAGACGCTGGCCGGGCTGGCGAACGGGCGATTACAGGCCAAGCCGCAGGACGATTCGCGCGCAACACTGGCGCCGATCCTGACACGCGAAGATGGACGCATCGACTTTTCCCGCGATGCGCAGACTATCTGCAACCGGCAGCGCGGCTTCCAGCCGTGGCCTGGCGCATTCACCAGGTTTCGCGGCAAGCAGCTTACGCTGCATGCGATCGCGCCGGCCGTTGCTGCGCCCGCGCTCGCCGCCGGCACGATCGGCACGGCGGGCGAACGGCTGCTGGCAGGCTGCGGAGCCGGCTCGGCAATTGCGATCGACGAGTTGCAACTGGAAGGCAAGCGCCGGATGAAGGCGCGTGAGTTCATCAACGGATACCAGCCCAGGCCGGGCGAGAAATTGGGGAGTTAACATGGCGGTCTCGCCCGCGCGAACCTTTGCTTACGACATTCTGATCCGGGTGGAACGCGATGGCTCCTATGCGTCCGAGCTGCTGAACTCGGCACGCATGGACGGGCTCTCACGCGAGGATCGCGCGCTCTGCTACGAACTGGTGATGAGTACGCTGCGCTGGCAGTCCCGGCTGGACGCACGGATCGCGCAGTACTCTTCGCAGAAGGTGGCGCGCCTGGATGGGGAGGTGCGGGTTGCCATGCGCCTGGCCGCCTGCCAGTTGCTTCACCTGGAGCGCATCCCGGCGCACGCCGCGGTACACGAAAGCGTGGAGCTGGTAAAGCGCTCCGGAAAAAGCTCGGCCGTACCCTATGCAAACGCGGTGCTGCGCAAGCTTGCAGCCAACGCGGCAACGCCCATGGCAGGCTCCGAAAGCGGGAGCGCACGGGGGCTGGCGGACGAGTTTGCGCATCCGCAATGGATGACCGCGCGCTGGATCGACATGTATGGATATGACGCCGCACGCGCCATTTGCGCGGCCAACCAGAGGGCGCCGCACCCGGCGCTGCGCCTGGCCGCGGCGGGCGCCGAGGAAGAACTGCGCGAGGCGGGAATACAAATTGCACCCGGAGCGCTGCTGACCGGAGCTCGCCGTTTGCTCTCCGGCGACCTGGCGCACAGCCTTGCGTTTCGCGATCATCACGTCGCGGTGCAGGACGAAGCGTCGCAACTGGTGGCCGCGCTGGTGGGAAACGGCGCACGGATTCTGGACTGCTGCGCCGCGCCGGGGGGCAAGACGGCGGCCATTGCCCAGCGCAATCCGGCGGCGGCGATCACCGCGGTGGAATTGTACGAGCATCGTGCAAGAGCGCTAAAAGAGCGGGTCCAGTCAATGCGGGTGCAGGTGGTGACGGGCAACGTGACCGCCATGGAGTTCGCCCATCGCTTTGATTGCGTGCTGGCCGACGTGCCCTGCAGCGGCACGGGAACACTGGCGGCGAATCCGGAGATCAAATGGCGGCTGCGGCTGGAGGATTTAGGCCGGCTTAAAGATTTACAGATGTCGATCTTGCGGGCAGCGATCGCCGCGCTGGCCCCGGGAGGAAGGCTGGTGTACTCGACCTGCTCGCTGGAATCCGAGGAGTGCGAAGACGTTGTGGAGCAGGTTTTATGCGGGGATAACCGTGTTACCGTCCTGCCTTGCGAAATCGTTCTGGAGGAGTTGAAGGACTCCGGCGAGTTGGCGTGGGCGGAACCGAAGACACTGCTGCGCGGTCCATTTCTGCGCACGTTGCCCGGAATCCACCCTTGCGACGGATTCTTTGCGGCGGTGCTGCGGAGAGGTAACGATTGACCAGAAGGGTAATCGTTTTCGAGGCGAAGTTTACTGCTTAAGCAATCGTTGCGCGAACTGCGGAACGATGTACTTCCCAGACAACAGTCTTGGCGGGAGCGGGTACTGTTTGGGCAATCGTTTGGAGAAGATCCAGACGATTTTTATTTTGGGACCTCGCGGAGTGTCTCCGGCTTGAGCACAAGAGGACGAGACCGGGAAGGTACACATATGTGTAGATGCTTATCTAGGTAGATATACATCCAGTGGAGAGGCCTCAGAAGGGGTGCTCGACCTCCAGGGAGACGCTGGCGCCCGCGGTGACACGGGTGCCGGGAGCCGGCGTCTGGCCGACCACAATCGGGGTTGGCGGGCGGGCGCCGGGGTTGGCAAAGCTGTCGGCCGGGCTGGGAGGCGCCGTGGTGACGGCGACGGTTTTCAGTCCAGCTCCGGTGACGAGTCCGGTCGCCTCGGTCAAGGTCATCCCGGTGAGATCGGGCATGGCATAGGCGGGCTCGGGCGGCGGGACGGCATAGAGGAGACTGATGCGGGGCGAGGCGATGCCCTCGGCGCCGGGCGCGGGGGTCTGGGCAATGATGGCGTCGGGCGCTGAGTTGGCGATGGGCAGTTCGGCGGAGGCTCCCACCTCAAGTCCGCGGCGGCGGATGTTGATTTCCGCGGCGCGCGGACTCATGCCGAGAACAGCCGGGATCTCGATGCGCTGGGCGCCGAGGCTTTCGGCGGCTTGCACCCGCCAGCCGCGGCGGACCCGGGTGCCGGGCTCGGGTTGCTGCGAGACGATGCGGCCGGCGGGGATGGTGGGGGAATAAAAGTGATCGCTGCGCGCCAGCTCCAAGCCATTCTCGGCGGCGGCGCGCTCGGCTTCCGCGGGCAACATGCCACGCAATTCCGGCACCGCGACCTCACGGCCATGGATGGCGAATCTCATGCTGATCAACGCCGCGGACAGGGCGACGATGATCAGGACCAGAACTTGGGCGAGCAGGCGGAAGAAGCGGATCATGCCAGATCAGGGTAACGGCTCGGCGGCCCGGAGACAAGTTACGATCCAGGTTCGAGAAGCGCGGGCCGCTGGTTGCACGCGGACGCTTGCCAGGGGAGAGCGGGGCGGGATTCGTCACAATAGGTCGTGATATGCGTCACACCACGATGGTTGGAGGATTGGTAGAAATGAAGGCCGGGGGTGGGCGCTTTGAATCCATGTTCGCAGAAAATGTCAGCGGAAACGGCGGGGGAGATTTCCGGCAGCGGCAGCGGTTTGGCCTGCGCGGCGGGCGGTGAACTGGCGCTGGCTCTGGCTCCGGCGGGGCGGAAGCTGGAGGTGGCACCAGGCGGGCGCTTGTTTTCCTTTGGCGACCCGGCGCTGGGCGTGTACCTGATCGTGAAAGGCACGGCGCGGGCCTGGCTGCCGGGCGGGGCATCGCAGGAACTGGTCCAGGGCACGGCCGGTCCGGGATCGGTGCTGGGACTGCCTTCGGCGCTGTGCGCCAAGAGCTACCCGTTTGATGTGGAGGCCGTGGAGGCGGTGGAAGCGATCTTTGTGGAGACCGAGCTGGTGAACCAGGTTCTGCTGCAGCGGCCGGAGCTGTGCATGCAAGTGATGCGGAGGATGTGCGACGAGTTGAGCGCGCTGAAGCAGACGCGGGATCACATGACCGCCTGCGCCAAGCAGGGGTGTGCCCTGCACGGAGCCTGCAGGCAGGCGGCGGGATTGGAATAGCAAGCGTGGCGAAGGAGAGGACGAGCCGTGCCCGCGGGTACGGCTTTGCCGCGTCTGGAGACGGCGAAGCGGGGGTGGAGGAACGTTGGCCGCATTGGGAATGAACCCCGCATTGGGAAGTTCTTCCGCTGACAGGCTCCGATTTTGCTTTAGAAAGCCCTCGTCCTTTGCTTTGATCGGCAGAGCACAGCTCGTGTCGCCGGGTCCATGAGGAAGCTGTCCGGTGCAGGCGCGCGGATTCCGTTGGCATTTCTCTTCGAGGATTCTGCAATGACTTGGAACGACAGGTGGAGCGTGGCGATGCCGGGCAAGGCGGCGCGCGGGAAGCACTGGATGGGCGTGGGCGCCGTGGTGCTGGCGATGGTGGTTCCGATGTTGGCGCAGACAGGCGGGCGCGCCGGCCGGATCAACGGAGAACTGGGCGCGGGAGCGACGGTGGCGGTGGCCGGAAGCGTGCACCCGCTGACGCGGCGGGCCTCCGACCTGGGCGCGGTGAATCCCGCGATGCGCATGGAATCGCTGACCTTGAACGCGAGCCTCGGCGCGGCGGAACAGGCGGAACTGAATGCGCTACTGGAGGCGCAGCAGGATGCGAAGTCGCCGCAATTCCACCGGTGGCTGACGCAGGAAGAGTACGGGGCGCGCTTTGGCCTGACGGATGCGGATCTGAACGCGGTGAGCGGGTGGCTGAAGCAGCAGGGATTCACGGTGAAAGGGGTTTCGCGGTCGCGCAATGCGATCTACTTCGGGGGCACGGCGGGGCAGGTGGAGGCGGCTTTCCGGACGCAGTTGCACCGCTACGAGCTAAATGGCGAGGTGCACTTTGCCAACGCAACCGGCTTGCGGGTTCCGGCGGGCATTGCCAGCGTACTGCTGAACGTGCGCGGGCTGAATGATTTCCGGCTGAAGCCGAAGGTGCGCAAACGGGCGCTGCCAGGCTACACGGTGGGCACTTCGCAGGGCATCATGAACTTTCTGGTGCCGGCCGACTGGGCGACGATCTACAACGTGAATGCGATTTACGACGCCGGGTACACGGGCAGCGGGATGTACGTGGGCGTGGTGGGACAGACCTATGCGCCGGAGCAGGACATCATCAACTTCCGCAGCGCGGCGGGACTGACGGCGCCACTGCTCAGCTATGTGTGCATTGACCCGGTGGCGGCCAACTGCACGGGTGCGGCGGCGATCAGCGACGCGGGCGATCTGGATGAAGCGGACCTGGACATCGAGTGGTCGGGCGGCATCGCCAAGGACGCGACCGTGGTCTTTGTGTATGCGCCGTGGTCGGACGTGTGCAGCAATGTGCCGTGCACGGCCCACGGGACCGATCCCGTGACCGAGCAAACCTACGGCGTGTTCGACGCCTTGCAGCGCGCGGTGGAGGATTATACGGTTCCGGCCACGGGGCAGGTGTTGCCGGTGATCAGCATGAGCTACAGCGATTGCGAGGAGAGCTTGGTTGGCGATCCGGGCTACGTGCAGTGGGTGACCGCGGTGGGAGAGGAAGCCAATGCGCAGGGACAAACAATTGTGGTTGCCTCGGGCGACACCGGACCGGCGGGGTGCGATGCGCAGTACGACTATCCCGCGAGCCAGGGAGTTTCGGTGAGCGTGCCGGTGGATTCGCCCAACTACACGGGCGTGGGCGGCACGACACTGAGCGGCGATGAGAACGATCCGGCGGAGTACTGGATCCAGACGCTGAACACCGTGGACTCGGCGCTGCGATACATTCCCGAGACCGCGTGGAACGATACCCTGGCCGATGATGCGGAAGGGTATCCGGGCCTGTCGGCAAGCGGCGGCGGGGTGAGTTTGTACTACGCGCAGCCAGCGTGGCAACCGGCTCCGGGCAATTACAGCGGGACGGGCGGACGCTTTGTGCCGGATGTGGCGTTTGCGGCATCGCCTGATCACGACGGTTATATGTATTGTTCCTCGGCCGACAACACGGTGGCGTACGGGACGACGTGCGCGTCGGGATTCCTCAGCAGCGAAGGCTATTTTTATTTTGTTGGCGGGACATCGGCGCCCACGCCATCGTTTGCGGGCGTGCTGACATTGCTGGCGCAGAAGTATGGAAACTTCGGCAACATCAATCCGACGCTCTACGGGCTGGCGGCGAATGCCACCAGCTACGCGGCGGTGTTCCACGACATCACGGGCGGGAACAACATTGTGCCCTGCGAGGTGGAAACCTCGGATGTGGGCTGCGTGAACAGCGCGATGGGATGGGAGGCGACGGTTGGCTACGACCTGGTGACCGGGCTGGGATCGCTCGACGCCTATGCGCTGTACACGGCGCTGATTGCGCCGACGACGATGACCGTGGCGGCGGCGCCGGGCTCGGTGGCGTTCAACGGGACGACTACGTTGACGGCAACGGTCAGCTCGACGGCCGCGGGCGCCATTCGCGGACAGGTCACGTTCAAGGTGGGCAACTCGACACTGGGGGCGACGGCGCTTGAGGGCGGCGTGGCCACCCTGGCGGGCGTGGCGGTGACCGCAGCCAATGGGTTCAGCAGCGGTTCGAATACGATCACGGCGAGCTTTGCGGGCGACGCCAACTTTGCGGCCGCCAGCGCCACCACGGGGCTGACGGTAGCAGCGGGCTCGACAACCACTACGGTGACGGCGACACCGGGCTCGATTGCGCTGGGCAGCGCCGCGGCGACCGAGAACTTTACGGCAACGGTGACGGGCAGCGGCCTGACTCCGGCGGGAACGGTGGCCTTCCGGGTGGGAGCGGTGACGGTGGCAGCCTCCGTGGCGCTGGACAACGGCGTGGCGACGCTGACGGAAGTGGCGGCAACGGCGGCCAACGGCTTTACGGTGGGCAGCAATACGGTGACGGCGACGTTCACGCCGGCTTCGGACCTGCTCTACGTCGTGTCTGGCGGCAGCACGGAGCTGACGGTAACGGCACCGGCCTACGCCATCACACCGCCGGTGAACCCGATCGCGCTGAGCGCGGGCGGGTCCGGGCAGGCGACGGTGGCGCTGGCATCGACGAGCTATGCAGGCACGGTGAACTGGACGGCCTCCTGTGACTCAACGGCGATCACGGTGAGCCCGGCGGGCGGCAGCACGACGCTGGCGGCCAATCACAGCGTTTCGATCCGGCTGACGATCCGGGCGGCGGAGTCGGCGGCGAAGCGGGCTCCGCGACTGCCGTGGGGGGTTGGGGCGATGGCTGCTGGAACCTTGCTGGCGGGACTTCCGCTGGCGGGTTGGCGGCGGCGCGGGGCGGCCGCTCTGCTGGCGGCCCTGACGATTGTGGCGCTGGCGCTGGCCCTGGGTTGCAGTGGGAGCGGCGGCGGCAGCCCCACGCCGGCAGCGCGGCAGTACACGGTGACGATCACGGGAACGGGCGGGATCCGCGCCACCATCCCGGTGAGCGTAGAGTAGCTTTTCTTTGGCGGGAAGGCCGCGCCCGGCGCTGGGCGCGGTTTTTCTTGCGGCAACTTCCGGTGGGTAAAAAACAATGTGTATGGAATGCGCGCCGACCCGCATCCAATAAAAGACGGTTGAGAATTCGCCTGGGTCCCGAGGGGAAGCCTGGCGGGAAGCTTTCGCTTTTGCCGGGGCGCTGCGACGGGGATGAAGTTGGCGGGAAAGGCAGAAGACAGGAGGAAAGTTCCAGAACCAGGGGCGGCGGTGGTAAAGTCTAGAGAGTGGGGTACGACGGGCCAGAGCATGAGACGCCCGGAACGGTTTCACCAAGGATGCTGCCGGCTCCGATGTTTGGACCAGCGGTGGCAGGGCATCCGCCTCCCGGATGGGCCCAGCCAGGTTGGTGGCGGACGAAACTGGGGACCGTGAGAGCGCGAGAGAACGAGGCGCGGCGCCGGGATTGCTCGATTGGCCCTGGTTGACTCCGTTAAGACAGAGAAAGCGGCGAAGGTACGTGGCGGCGTGGGTCGGCCATCCTGGCGGCATGGACGAAAGATGACGCCGCAAGAACCGGGCAAAGGCAGGCAAGTTGAGCGGGAGGGATGCTCCGACAGACCGCTGGCGTGGTTCCATCACGCGGCGGGCGTAGGAACATCAAGGCGTTTCGTGATGGGTATCACAGCCCAGGCTCGACACCGGAGCGCATTCTAGCTAACGTAGGATTTATTTATAAGGAAACTTATAAGGAAACGCAATTATGACACGCATACTGGAAGTCACCGATCTGATCTTACGCGATGCGCACCAGTCGCTGATGGCGACGCGCATGGCGATGGAAGACATGGTTCCCGCCTGTGAGGACCTGGACAACGCGGGATACTGGTCGCTCGAGTGTTGGGGCGGAGCCACGTTTGATTCCTGCATCCGGTTCCTCAACGAGGACCCCTGGGAGCGGCTGAAGATGTTCCGCAAGCTGCTGCCGAAGACCAGGCTGCAGATGCTGCTGCGGGGCCAGAACCTGCTGGGCTACCGGCACTATGAAGATTCGGTAGTGGAGCGGTTTGTGGCCAAGGCGGCCGAGCATGGGATGGACGTGTTCCGGGTGTTTGACGCGCTGAACGACGTGCGCAACCTGAAGACGTCGATCCAGGCGGTGAAGAAATCGGGCAAGCACGCGCAGGGCACGATCTGCTACACGGTGAGCCCGCTGCACACCGTGGAAGCGTTTGTGGACATGGCCCAGCGCTTGAAGGAAATGGGATCGGATTCGATCTGCATCAAGGACATGGCGGCCCTGCTGAAGCCGCAACCGGCCTACGACCTGGTGAAGGGCATCAAGGAAAAGTGCGGCCAGGATACGCTGCTCTCGCTGCACTGCCACGCCACCACGGGAGTCACCCTGGTGAGCTACATGAAGGCGATTGAAGCCGGGGTGGACATGGTGGACACCACGATCAGCTCGTTTGCCCTAGGACCGGGACACAACCCGACCGAGAGCCTGGTGGAGATGCTGGAAGGGACGGGAGTGGAGACGCGTCTGGATATGGAGCGGCTGCTGAAGATCCGCAATTACTTCAGGACGGTCCGTTCGCGATACAAGGAATTTCTGAGCGACATTACGGGAGTGGAAACGGAGATCTTCAAAAGCCAGATTCCCGGCGGCATGATCAGCAACATGGAAAGCCAGTTGAAGCAGCAGGGAGCGGGCGCCAAGCTGCAGGAAGTGCTGCTGGAGGTTCCGCGGGTGCGCAAGGTGTGTGGCTATCCGCCGCTGGTGACGCCGACTTCGCAGATTGTGGGCACGCAGGCGGTATTCAACGTTCTGATGGGTCCGTACAAGGTATTGACCGGAGAGTTTGCCGACCTGATGCTGGGCTACTACGGCGAGACGATTGGTCCCAAGGATCCGGCGGTTCTGGAACTGGCGCGGGTCCACGCCAAGAAGGAAGCGATCACGTGCCGTCCGGCGGATTTGCTGAAGCCGGAGTGGGAGGCATTGCGCGCCGACGCGCTGGCCTTGAAGGGATGCAACGGCACCGATGAAGACGTGCTGACATTTGCGATGTTCCCGCAGGTGGCGCCGAAGTTCTTTGGCACGCGGTCGCAGGGGCCGAAAAACCTGGGCAAGGATCCGTCGAAGGCGGTTCCCGTGGCGGCAGCGGCGCCGAAGGCAGGCGCGGTGGCACAGCCCACGGACCCCAAGAAATATGCGGTCACCATCAATGGACAGACGCACAACGTCACCGTCGCCGCGGCGCGGTAGAACGAAAGGGATCAGGTAGAAGACATGGCAACCACGGTTCCAGAACAACCGAAAATGAAGACGATGGATGAGCGCATTACGGCTCTGCGCGAGAAGCGCGCGAAGGTAGAGGAAGGCGGCGGCGCCAAGCGCATTGAAAAACAGCACGCGCAGGGCAAGCTGACGGCTCGCGAGCGGGTGGCGAAGCTGGTGGACCCGCAGTCATTCCAGGAAATTGGCGCCTTTGCGCAGCACCGGGCGACCTTGTTCGGGATGGCGGGAAAAGATCTTCCGGCCGATGGAGTGGTGACCGGATGCGCCAAGATTGACGGGCGCCTGGTGCACCTGGCCAGCCAGGATTTCACGGTGGCGGGCGGGGCGGCGGGCGAGGTTCACTCCGACAAGTGCGTGGAGATGATGAAGGCGTCGCTGAAGACCGGGTCGCCGTTCATCTTCATCAACGATTCGGGCGGGGCTCGCATCCAGGAAGGCATTGACGCACTGGGCGGTTACGGGCGCGTCTTCTTCAACAACGTGATGCTGAGCGGCACGGTACCGCAGATTTCGCTGATTTGCGGACCCTGCGCGGGCGGCGCGGTTTACAGCCCGGCGTTGACCGACTTCATCATCCAAACCAAGCAGGCACAGATGTTCATCACCGGCCCGTCGGTGATCCGGCAGGTGACGGGCGAGGTGGTAACGGCGGACGAACTGGGCGGTCCGGTGGCGCAGATGAACAACTCGGGAGTGGTTCACTTTGTGGCGGAAAACGATGAGGACGCGGTGTACATCTGCCGCCGGCTTCTGAGCTTCCTGCCCTCGAACAACCTGGAGGATGCGCCGCGGCTGCAATATGAATTTCCGATGGAAGACGACGAATCGCTGAACGGCATCGTCCCGGTGGAACACAAGCAATCCTATGACGTACGCGAGATTCTGACCCGCATTCTGGACCACAACGACTTCATGGAAGTGCAGCCGGGCTTTGCGCCAAACATCGTGATCGGCTTTGGCCGCGTCCAGGGACGGGCGATCGGCATCATCGCCAATCAGCCGGCAGTGCTGGCGGGAGCGCTGGACATCAACGCCAGCGACAAGGCGGCGCGCTTCATCCGCTTCCTGAACGCATTCAACCTTCCGATTGTCACGTTTGTGGACGTTCCGGGCTTTTTGCCGGGAGTGCAGCAAGAATACGGCGGGATCATCCGCCACGGGGCGAAGATGTTGTTTGCTTATTCGGCGGCCACGGCTCCGAAGATCACGATTATTCTGCGCAAGGCTTACGGCGGCGCTTACCTGGCGATGTGCTCGAAGGACCTGGGCGCGGACCGGGTGCTGGCGTGGCCGACGGCCGAGGTTGCGGTGATGGGAGCAGAAGGCGCCGCGGAAATTGTGTTCCGCAAGGAAATCGATGGCGCGGAGGACAAGAAAGCGAAGCGGCAGGAGCTGATCGATCTGTACCGCGATGCGTTTGCCAACCCGTTTGTGGCCGCCGGCCGCAGATTGGTGGACGACGTGATTGAGCCTTCCAAGACGCGGCGGGCGCTGGCGCAGGCACTGGGCGCGCTGGAGACCAAGCGCGAAATGCGGCCTTCGAAGAAACACGGATTGATTCCGCTTTAATCGCGGCGACGCGACCGGCAGGGGCCAGAAGCGATGTCCGGCAGCAGGGCAGGCGGCAAACATTGCCGCCGCGGCTGCCGGCAACGGGCCCTCCGGTGGCTGACGCCAGGCGAGGAGAAGACAATGGAAACGACTATCATGAGAAAGAAGACCGCGAGGCCCGCTGTGGCAACCGAAGCCGAAGTGCAACAATTACATGCCGAACTGGAAGCGCTGAAGAAGGAGTTATCAGCGCGGATCATGGCCATGGAGGCAGTGGTGCCGAAGCAGGCAGAAGCCGTGGAAGAGACGGTTTCGGCGGAGACGCTGGCGATGATTTCGGTGGCGGTTACGGCCTACCTGGGCAAGAAGGTGAAGATCCACGCGGCCCGCTTCGTACCGGCTTCGAATACGTGGACGCAGACGGGACGCGCGATCATCCAGGCTTCGCACAACCTGCAGCGCTAGGCGAGGAGACCAGGAGCGCCCCGGGCGCAAGCGCCGGGGCCTTGCCGCAAGGATTGCAGATGCGGCGCTCCACTGACGGCGTGGCACAAGGGTTCGCCGCGCGCGAGGAGAACGACATTGAAGTTACAGATCGGGATCGACGGCAAAACCTACGAAGTGGAAGTGGAAATCACAGAGGACGACATGGCGCCGAAGCCGCATTACATTCCGGCGCAGCCGACAGCGACCGTGCTGACGGCGGGAGCGGCACCGGCAGCGGCGGCAGCGAAAGCAGCCGATGCTCCGGTGGCCAACGAGGCTAAGGTTTGCCGCTCGCCTATTGCAGGCATGGTGACGCGGGTCAACGTGCAGCCGGGACAGCAGATCCAGCCGAACGACTTGCTCCTGGTTCTGGAAGCGATGAAGATGGAAACCAACGTGACCTCGCCGGTGGGCGGCAAGGTGAAGACGGTGAAGGTTGCACAGGGCGATGGCGTGCAATTGCAGCAGGTTCTGGTGGAGTTTGAATAATGAGCACATCGGCAGAGCAGAAGGCAGTGACAGCGGAATTGAAAGACGTACCGGGAATCGAGTTTATTGACCACTTTGCGATTTCAGTGCCGCAGGGGCAACTGGATGGTCAGGTTGCAGCCTACAAGATGCTGGGTTTCCGCGAACTTCACCGCGAGGAAGTACACGGCAAGGACCTGGTTCGCGAGGTGCTGCTGCAGATTGGCGACGGCCCGAACCTGATCCAGTTGCTGGAGCCGCTGGCGCCGGAAAGCCCGGTGCAGAAGATGATCGAGAAGAACGGCGGACGCGGCGGCTTTGCCCACGTGGCCTTCCGGGTGAAGAGCGCGCAGAAGGCGTTCGACGCAATGAAGGCGAGCGGTTTCCATATCCTCGACGCCGCGCCACGGCCGGGTTCGCGGGGAACCACGGTGTTCTTCGTGCATCCGAAATCGCGGGCGGAATATGCGTTTGGATTCTTGATTGAGATTGTGGAAGAACCCGCGTAAGACGAGGCGGGAATCAACAAAAAAGGAGCGCGGGAAAATCCGCGCTCCTTTTTTGTTGGGAGAGAGCCGGGGCGGAATTGGGGGGCAAGGCGAGGTCAACCACCCCACGTCTGCCAACGGAGGGCAGACATGGGCACCAGACAACGGCAAAGGCGGGGACGAGAGCGGAGGCGACTACGCCAAGCTAGCCCAGGGATGGCGAAAGCGGGGCGCCAGAAGCGTGGGGGGCGGGAGCGCCGGGCTCGCCCTGGCCGAGTTGGAGAGCTTGACGGAGGACGGCGAGGACGCGCGCGGTGGCCTGTTCGAGTGGGCCGGCAATGGCGTGGCCGCTGGCGCAAGCGTGGCCGCCACCACCAAAGATCTGGGCGATGCGGGCGACATCAATGCGCCCCTTGCTGCGCAGGCTGACATGGTAGGTGGAGTCCGGGCACTCACGAAAAAAAGCCGTGGCCTCGACCCCATGAATGCCGAGCGCCCAGTTCACCAGGCCCTCGCAATCCTGCTCGGAGGCGCCGCTGGCAAGCAGGTCGGCCTGGGAGACATGCATCCAGGAGACGGCGCCATCGCAACGCAGGTTGGACAGGGCGCGGCCGAGCAGTTGCATCTTGGAAAGCGGATTGGAGAAGTAGACCTGCTGCGCGATGGCGGCGGGATCGGCTCCGGCGAGGACCATTTCCCGGGCAAAGGCGAAGGTTCCGGCGTTGGTGCCCGAGTAGCAGAAGGCCCCGGTATCGGTGAGCACGGCGGTGTACAGGCAGGTGGCGATGTCCGGGGTAATGCGGACTCCGGCGGCCTGGGCGAAGCGATAGAGGAGCTCGGCGGCAGCGACCGCGGTGGGAACCACGAAGTTGACGTCGGCGAATTCGAGCGCGGTGCCATGGTGGTCGATGGCGACCGAGAACAACCCGTCGAGGCCCTCGATCTGGGCGCGCTCGATGGTGTCACACTCGATGATGACCGCGCCGTCATAATCGGCGGCATGGACGGGGCCGGTGCTGAGTTCGGCGGCGCCGGGCAGGCCGCGATAAATGAAAGGAACGCCACCGCCGAGGAAGCCATCAGCCTGCTTGCCCATGGCACGCAGGATCTGCACACAGGCGAGGGTGCTGCCGACGGCATCGCCGTCAGGCCGGGCGTGGGAGGTGACCACCCAGCGCGGGCGCGACCGGACCGCCTGCAAAACCTCGGCGAGGGTGTTCATGGAGTCTTCTTCCTCTCGCGCTTGCCGATGCGGTGCAGCAACTCGTCAATGCGCGCGCCGTACTTGCCGGAATTGTCGAGCACGAAGTGAAGGTCCGGTGCGAGACGGAGACGGAGGGCATCGGCGAGCTGGTGGCGGATGAAGCCGACGGCATCGTTCAGCGCGGCGATGCACTCCTGCTGCTCGCGCTCGTCGCCTTCCACGGCGACATAGACGCGCATGGCTTTGCTGCCGGGCGCCATGATGACTTCATTGAGGGTGACCAGGCCGATGCGGGGATCGGAAAGCTCACCGGTAACGATGATGACGAGTTCTTCCTTAATCGCCTCGATGAGACGATCCTTGTGGTGCTGTGCACTGCGGTTTTCCAAGAACGATGCTCCTGCCGGCCGATGAAGAACGCGGTTCCCACGCAATGGAACGCAAGCACGGGTAAACCGTTTAATGTATCACAATGGCAGACAGGGCGCGAGAGCGGAGCGGCGGGTGGCGGTGGGAGAAACTCATCCCGGGAAGATATTTCCGAAGTATAGTTGCGGGTTCAGCCAAGGAGCGAGAGGAGTGGGATGCAGCGCAGAACATTTCTGAAGGGAGCCGGCGTTGTCAGCGTGGCCGTGGCGGGCGGCGGGGTATGGCGAGCCTGGGAGCAAGGCGTGTTCAGCTCGGGCGAAGGCGCGGCCTACGAGCCGTGGAAGAATTGGCGCACGGATGCGGGCGGTGGAGCGCTGGGACTGGTGCGAGCCGCGATTCTGGCGGCAAGCCCACATAACACGCAGCCCTGGTTATTCAAGGTGGAAAATTCGTCGATTGAACTGCACCTCGACACGCGCAGAAATGTGGGAGCCCTGGATCCATATCTGCGCGAGGCGCATATCGGCATGGGCTGCGCGCTGGAAAACCTGATGCTGGCCGCGGCCGCCAATGGCTATGCGGCGACCGTCAGACTGGTTGCAGGAAAGCTTGGGCCGATTGCCACCGCGGGGCCGGTGAAACTGTTGGCGCGGGTAGGACTGGCGCTGGCGCCTGCGCACAGGCGGCAGGCGACTCCGCTCCACGGGCAAGGCGAGGGCAACGAACTCTACGATGCGATCCCGCGGCGGCATACGAATCGCAGTCTCTACCACCCGGAGAAAGCGATTCCGCCGGCCTTTGAGGAAGCTCTGGGCAGGCTGGCGAGCGGCGAAACCGAGGTGAAGCTTTTTCTGTTCACGGCGGCGGCCCAGCGGCAGACAATTGCCGAAATCAGCGCCGGGGCAAATGACGAAATTTACGCCGATCCCGCGGTGGAGCGCGGCAGCCATCGGTGGCTGCGGACGCAATGGAGCGATGTCCAGAAGTATCGCGACGGGCTGACCATCGATGCCGCCGGGATGCCTCCGATTGCGACCGGGGTGGCCAAGATGATGACGCCGGGAATGCTGCAGTGGGCAGCGTCGCGGAGCAGCAGGAATGGCTACAAAGAGCGGATGCTGAGCGCGCCGCTGCTGGGCGTGATTGCGGTGCGCGACCGCTATGAACAGGAACAATGCCTGCGCGCGGGACGCATCTGGCAGCGGGCGCATTTGCTGGCAACGGCTCGGGGAGTGGCGGCGCGGCCCTGCAATGAGCCGGTGGAAATGATGGACCGCGAACGGGTGCTGGGACAGCCGGCGCGACGGGCGGCGTTGCTGGGCGAAGTTCTGGGCGACGCGGCATGGCAGCCGACTTTTGTTTTCTACATGGGCTATCCGCGGTGGAAGGCGCGAGCCAGTCCGCGGCGGGGAGTGGAAGATGTAGTGCTCTGAGGAAGGATGATTAAACTGTGCCAGGGGGAGTGCGGGATAAAACCTTAGGGGCAATTCCCTGATTTGGCGTAGCTCGCTAACTCCCACCTTGGCCGCACAAAGACGCGGCGAAGGTGGGGCACCCGACTGGTTCGCGGGATACGCCTTCCGCGAATCCGGGCTAGAGTTCGATGACGTCGCCTTCGCGGGCGGCACGGACGCGAGGATAGTACTCGGAGGCGGACTTTACGATGGAGTCCACACACGCGTCGTCGTGATCGGGATCGTGGTGGTAGAGGACCAGTTCCTTGGCTCCGCTCTCCAGCACGATGTTAACGGCTTCCCGCCAGTGGCTGTGTCCCCAGCCGAGACGCCTGGCGTGGTATTCGTCGGGGAGATACTGGGCATCGTAGACGAGGACGTCGGCGCCTTCGGCGAGTTTGCGCACGCTGCGGTCAAAGTGGGCGTTGCCGGGCTCGTTGTCGGTGGCGTAGACGAAGATTCCGTTGTCGGTCTCGAAACGGAAGCCGAGGCATCCCTGGGGATGATTGAGCCACATGGATTGCACGATGCAGTCGTCGAAGGCGACGCGTTCCTCATCCATGTCATAAAAATTGCAGTGCGCGGCCATCTCGGTCATGTCAACGGGGAAATAGGGATCGGCCATCTGCTCCTGGATGGCGCGCTGCAGACCGCGCGTGCGGCTGGAAGAATGGAAGAAGAAATAGTTGTCGGAATTTTCGTAGAGGGGCTTGAAGAAAGGAATGCCCTGGATGTGGTCCCAATGGAAATGAGAGAGAAATACGTGGGCGTAAATGGGATTGGAGCCACGCTCGGCCATGAGGCTCTTGCCAAGATTGCGGAAACCGGTGCCGCAATCAAAGACGTAGATGTGGTCGTTGACGCGAACCTCGACGCAGGAGGTATTGCCGCCGTATCGCATGTTCTCCAACTGCGGGGTTGGAGTCGATCCACGAACGCCCCAGAACTTGATTTGCATGACTCTCCTCAACGGTTGAGAGCAGATTTCGAAATCACAGCCAAAGCAGTCGTTGCGCCAACTCCGGACTCCGGGACGGCAGGCCATGGAGAGAGAGTTACCAAAGTATATGCTACCTGCGAAGCCGCCTCAATGCCGCGGCGGACGGCAAAGCGGCGTGGCCGCTGGCGCCAACCCCCGCCATTGCAACAGGAACGCCGGGGCGGGCCGAGGGTGATTGCAGCCAACTCGGTGACAGATAAGACAGTTCGGTGATGATTGGAATATTTCCGTATGGGCACAGGTGGTTACTATTAGCGAGGCGGCCGGTGAACTACTGACTTGACACTTTTGGGTTGAAACGTAAGCTGTAAGGTAAAGGAGTACCAGCGATGTTTGCCAAAGACGATGAGGAGGGAAAAGAAAAGCGCGCCATCCGGCGGTTTCCTCTCCAACTTCCGGTGACGTTGACCACGGTCTCGGGCGGACAGATGGAGGCGGCGGCGGAGAGCCGGGACGTCAGCTCGCATGGGATCTGCTTTTATTGCGACGCGGCGTTGGAACGTAACTCGACGATTGAATTTACGGTGACGCTGCCCACCGAAGTGACGATGACGGAGCCCATCAGCGTGCATTGCAACGGCACCGTGGTCCGGGTGGAAAACAGCGACGGCGGGAGCAAGTTTGCGGTGGCAGCCGCCATCGACAGCTACGAATTCGTTGCCAAAGACGAAAAACAGAATTCTGTTCCGGCCACGGACGCGCCTGAGAATCCGTGATCGCTTGGTTCAAGGTAAGAAAACCCCTGCTATGGCTGGGTCTGGCGCTGGTGGTGACGGCTGCGGCGCAGGCGCAGCAACCGCTTGGCGAAGTGTTTTCAAGCGATGCCGGCAGCGGCGGCTCGGGGTCTGCCTGGGGCGGCACGCGGGTGGTGAGCGGATCGCAGGTAGCGGCCGGAGATGTGGCCGCCGTGCTGAAGCTGGAACGTGGCGGGCAATTGCGGATCTGTCCCAAGACAAGCCTCTCGGTGAGTGCAAACCCGGACGGCAAGGCACTGGCGATGGGGCTGAACACGGGCGCGATGGAATTGAATTACGAGCTGTCGAGCGGGGTGGACTCGCTGCTGACCCCGGACTTCCGGCTGCAACTGATCAGCCCTGGCAGCTTTCACCTGGCCATTCGGGTGAGCCCTTCGGGGGACACCTGCCTGCGCTGGCTGCCGGGCGGCGATGCGGCGGTGTTTGTGACGGAAATGATGGGCAGCGACTCCTACCAGCTTTCGCCGGGAAAGAGCGTGTTGTTCCGGGCGGGAAAAATCTCCGGGGCGACGGCGGCTCCGGCAGAGTGCGGATGCCCGGAGAAGGCAGCGGCGGTGGACGCGTCCATAAACAATCCAGCGGCGGCCATCACGCCCCGGGCAGTGGCGCCAGCGGCGGCGGAAAACCGTGGCGCTGAGGCGCATCTGGAGGTGGACAGCTCGTTTGTCTACCGCGGCAAGGAAGCGGCACAGGATTATTACGAGTCGGTGTCGCGGCTGTCGTTTTCGACGGACAACTCGAAACTGGCGCTGGCACTGCTTCCGGCGGTGAGCCCACCGGCGGCGGAAACCAAGCCTGCCGCGAAAAAAGAGAGCTTCCTGCAACGGCTGGGCGGCATGCTGGGGCGGCTGTTCCGGAGGTAGCAGGGTTCGAGGCGTTGATCGGTGGGAGCGATTGTGTTGTACTATTTATGGGTTTAGGCGTGGTAAACTCCCATTCGACAACGTTTTAACCATCGCTTGCGACGCCCGGCGACGGGCTGCGGTACATCCGCTTACACGGAGAAACAAAGACATGACGAAAGCCGATCTCATCGAGGAAGTTTCACGACTGGCCGAGTTGACCCGCAAGGACAGCGAAGTCATTGTAGAAACGATCTTCGACAGTGTGGTACGTGCTCTGCGCACGGGAGACAAGATCGAGATTCGTGGTTTTGGCAGCTTCCGCACCCGGCAGCGCAAGCCACGGGTTGGGCGCAATCCGAAGACCGGCGACCGTGTCGAGGTACCTCCGAAGAAAATTCCTTTCTTCAAACCGAGCAAGGAATTGAAGGACATGGTGAACCGCGATGGCGCGCAGCCACAGGCTGCGGCCGCAGGTTTGACCGAGTCCGCGGCGGGTAAGCCGGAAAACTAGAAGGACGGCGCGCAGCCGGGAAGGTTTGCGGGCGCCGGCGGGGCGCCTTGAAACTCGCGGGCGCAGGTCGTATAGTCGAAGCGCTGGCGGCGACACTGCCACGTTTTAATTGCTGTGAATCTGCCAAACTCCATCACGCTGGTGCGCATCTGCTGCGTGCCGCTGTTCCTCGGCATCCTCTCGAGCCATGGTTTCCATGCGGTGCACGGCCGGCAGGAACTGCTGGCGGCGGCGGTGTTTCTGCTGGCTTCGCTGACCGACGGAGTGGATGGGTATCTGGCGCGTCGAACCCACCGGGTGACCACGCTGGGCACGCTGCTATCGCCGCTGGCCGACCAGTTGCTGGTGGCCACCGCCTACATCACCCTGGTGCATTTTGCTCCGGCGCTGGTTTCCGGCTGGATGGCCGTGGTGATTGTGGGGCGTGAGTTTCTTGTAACCGGGCTAACCTCGGTGGCGGTGCAGGAAGGCATGACGCTGCGGGTTCGCAAGACGGGAAAAGTGAAGACCGTGGTGCAGGTGGTTTCCGTGGTGGCGGTGCTGATGGCCCATGTGTGGCCGCGCTGGCCGGTGGGAGGCGCGATGCTTCCCGGAGTAGCGATCGCGCGCGCCGCCATCTGGCTGATGATGGGGGTCTCGGTGCTTTCGGCCATGGTGTACTTCCGCTCGTTCTGGTCGGAGGCGATGCTGAAGCGCCGGCAGCGGCGCACCGCCCTGCCGTTTGTGGTCAGGCAGGACGGCAAGAACGTGCGCGCGAACTAGGCCGCGCGAACTAGGTGAAGTGGCTTGATGATTCGCGATTTCGCGGTGGCGAGGTTGTTCCATGACCGACTTCCCTGCTGAATACTCTGCTGAAGAACGGCGCTGGCTGCTGCGGCTGGCGCACCTGGCAATTCGCGCGGCAGTCCGCGGCCACGGGCGGCGGGAGCCGTTGCGCATCGTTGAGGCCAGTCCCCATCTGAAAGAACCGCGCGGCGCGTTCACCACGCTGCACGAAAATGGCAACCTGCGCGGCTGCATTGGATATGTATTGGCCATCGCGCCGCTGGAACAGACGATCCGCGAGACGGCGCGGGCGGCAGCCCTGGAGGATTCGCGATTTCCTCCGGTGTCCGAGGACGAACTGGAACGCTTGCAAGTGGAGATCAGCGTGTTGTCGCCGATGTTCAGGATTGCTCCCGAAGACGTGGTGGTGGGCAGGCACGGCCTGATGGTGAGCCACGAGGGACGGCGTGGATTGCTGCTGCCGCAGGTGCCGGAGGAGTGGGGCTGGGATCGGGAAACCTTCCTGGCACAGACCTGCCGCAAGGCCGGACTTCCCGCAGACAGTTGGAAGCGCGGAGCAAAGATTGAAGCATTCACGGCCGAAGTGTTTGGAGAAACAGAGCCGGGAGAGAGTTTGCGGGAGTAGGACGGGCACGCGGTTTCGGCACGGGCAGAGGCGCTCGGAGGCCGCAATGCCTCTGGAGCGTCATTGGATCGCTGACTGGCGCTGGGACTGGTCGCGGGGCTCACGGTGACATCCAGAAACAAAGACAAGGACGCAGCGGAGTGAAGCTGCGCGGCGTCCCACCTTATCCGCGCAAAGAACGCGCGGCGAAGGTGGGGCACCTGTGACCTGGCACTCGCCACCTGGCACTCGGCAGGTGGAATCTTCTATCGCACGGTGACCGAAATCGTCAGCGGCCCGGGATTGGTCACGGTTCCCGTTCCAGTCGGAGTCACGGTGACGGTGTAGGAGCGCGCGCCGCTGGAATGTTTTGGGTTTGAAATTCCACCGCAGGCGATGGCAAAGCCTGCCAGCGCGATGGCCGCCGCCATCAGCAGGATGGCAAGAAGCCGCTTCCGGCAAAAGGTAAACGGCGCGCCGAAAAGGACCGCTCCGAAAAAGATCATGCTGCCGCCGTGCCAGGGCGCCGCCGGGACGTGGTTGGCGGCGCTGGCGTTGGCCGTAATGGTGAGTACGGTGCTCCCAGACCCGCCATTGGTTAACGTAACCGAAGGGGCGCTGGCGGTCACATTGGAGGCCGTACCATTGCTCGAAGTGACAGTGGTGGCAAAGGAAACCGTCCCGGCATAGTTGATGGAGTACAGAGACAGGGTGATATTGGCACTGCCCGTGACCGATAGCGTGCTGGCCGTGAGCGCGTACGTCACCGAGGGAGCCGAGTTGACGGTGAGCGTGACCATGGCTTCGGCGGGACTGTAGGTGGTGGTGTCAGCCGGGGTAAAGGTCGCGGCAAGGGTCTGCGTCCCGGCGGAAAGCACGGTGCCGGCTGGCGGGTTGTAGACGAAAGTGCCCGGAACGCTGGCGGTGGCGTCCAACTGGGTTGCGCTGAGAGGCGCGGGATTGGTGATGGGTGCCGGGGCGGCCCAGGTGATGGTGGGCAGGAGTTTGACCGGCGTCCAACCGGTGGCGGTATCCTCCAAAATTGTGACGTAGGAGGGCGACGTGCCGGTGAGCAGGGCGATGGCGGAATCGCCGGTGCCGAAGAAATCACTCAAGGCGGCGGCTTGTTTGTAGAATGCGTTTGCGGGAGCGGCGGTGAAGGTAACGGGAGCGCCAAAAGTACCGTCTCCATTGCCCAGCAGAAGCACCAGGCTGGGGTCTCCCGCGGCTTGCCAGCCGACGACCACGGCAAGGTCGGTTTTGCCATCGCCGTTGAAATCCGCGGCGGCCACCTGGTGGAGTTTGGCGGCCGATCCGGAAGGTAATCCGGCGCTGACGGGAGTTCCCGCCGTGAAGGTGCCGTCGCCGTTGCCGGTGAGGATGGTGACGGTCTGATTCAAGGAGTCGGAAACGGCGAGATCCGGTTTGCCGTCGCCGTTGAAGTCGGCCACCGCAATGCCTTCGGGCGCCAGTCCCGCGGCGGTGAGGTAGGAATCTGCGGCGGTGAAAGATCCGTCACCATTGCCGAGCAGGATCTGGACTCCCAGGCCGGTGCCGCCGGTGACGGCGATGTCCGGGATGCCGTCGCCATTGAAGTCGCCAACCGCGAAGAAAACGCCCACCCCGGTCGATCCGGTGATTGGTCCCAGTCTGAAGGTTCCGTTGCCGTTGCCGAGCAGGACGGTAAAGCTGCCGGAATAGACGACAAGGTCGGCGTGTCCGTCGCGATTGAAGTCGGCAACCTGAGCAATGGTGCCGGCCGCATTGGGCGCCGTGGTTCCCGTGGTGAAAGTGCCGTCGCCATTGCCGAGCAGAATGTAATGCCCATTGACGGCCAGGTCGAGGTTGCCATCGCCGTTGAAGTCAGCGGTCGCGAGCGAGACACCTTCGGCCGATCCTCCGCTGGTAAAGGGGTTGAAGGAAACTCCCGTGGTGAAGGCGCCGGCGCCATCTCCCAGGAAGACCTGGATGGTTCCCGAGGCGTCGGCAACGGCGAGATCGGGATGGCCGTCGTTATTGAAGTCGCCGGCCACGATTCCGACGGCGCTCGACCCCAGGGTTGGAAACGTGTTGGCACTGGTGATGGTGGGGCCCTGTCCGGTCACGACCACCGTCTGCACGGCGGACGTGCTGGTGGTGTAGGAAGCGGCGGTCGAGGTGGTGCCCTGGAATACGGCGGCGACGCTGGTTGTTCCCGCGGGCAGGGCGCGCCGCAGAATTGCGGTTCCGCTGCTGCTGAGCCAGACGGCGCCCAGCTCCGCCGCGTCATCACAGTGGGCGGCGCCGGCGTTGCAGAACACAACCTGGCCGGAGGCCAGCGGGGCTCCAGCGGCGGAGGTCACCGTGGCGGTGAAGGTGATCACCGCGCCGGCCGTGGCAGTTGCCGGGGAAATGGCGAGCGTGGTGGTGGTGGCCGTGGGAGTGACAGCCAGGGCAGAGGAAGAAAGAAAAAGGACGCTCGCCATCAACATGGCCGAAACCAGCAGGAAGAGTGAACGGCTCCGGATCATGTTTCTTGTTGCGATCACGCTATGGATCAAAGCCATGTTGCAAATCCCTCGAATGGTCAGTCTCGATGCAAGGGCCCGGCGAATCGCGCCCACTCGATAGCATATATGAGAGCAGACAAGGACAAGAGAGAGAATTCGCGGGGCAGCGGCGCGGAAAGCCCAGCGCGAGCGCCGTGCAGAGCCGGAGAGGAAGACGGAATCGCGCCAGGCTGGCCGCGAAAGGACCGTGCGAAACCAGGTACAAAGCGCGGGACTAATGCGGGGCCCGGGCCGGGCGATGGTTTCCGGCGAGCCCCACATTCGCCAACGGCGGGCGGATGCGGGCCTCCTGGACCGCTAGTCTTCTTTCTGCACCACGTCTCCCAAGCCGATTTCGGCGAAGGAGCGGGTAATGATCGCGGTGGAAGAGTCGGCGGTGACATTGATGATGAGAATTTCACCCAGAACGTGCAGCGGGGCGGCGGCCTGCGCGCCTTCGGTGATCTTGGCGGGCTTGTAGGAGGTGTCTTCGGCACCCTTGGGCAGACGCTCGGAGGCGCGATCTATTTTATTGAGATCGCCGGCGGTGTAGCCGCGCAGGACGTAGAGATAGTCTCCCAGTTTGGCTCCCTTGACGCTGCCAAAGTTGGTATAGACGGTCTGGCCGCTGCCGAGGATGGAGAGGAAGTCGCGGGCGGCGAGAATCTCTCCGCGAACCGCCGGGGTGTTGGGAAGGAAGGAGGCGAGCTCGGGCTCTACGGTGCGGAAAGGGATCGCCGGTCTTTCGTGGAAGGGCACGATGAGATCGCCGGGAACCGTGGTGGTGCAGGAAAAGTCAAAGCTGGCGACGGCGGCGGTTTTGTCGAGGGAACGAACGGTCACCCAGCCGATGTCTTCGTAGATCCCGCCGAGCCTGGCAAAATTCTTGCGCTCGTTGGGCGAAGAGTCTTCGATGTTGGGGTCCCTGATCTGGCGCAGAATGCTATAGCGCTGTCCTTCGACCAGGCCCGGGCCTGCCAGGAAGAGACGTGTGCGTCCGGGAAAACGATCCTCGTGGGGACTTTCCTTGGCTCCGAGGACATAGTTGGTCCGAGGGATGGAATCCCTGGTCACAAAGCCGGAGCAATACATTTGGCTGTAGCTGGGACCGTTCGCGGGAGCGTTGGTGGAGGGAAGATCCGGCTTGGAGCCGGACTGCGCCCACAGGGTAGCGGACAGCAGGGTTACTGCAAGGATCAGTTGTTTCATTCCATGCTCTCATTTCAGCCGCGAAGCGGCGCTTGCCGGGAATGCCCGTCCATGATTGTAACCGGAAGCTAACAAAGGCGGGAGCGGTGGTCAAGCGGGCATCGGTGCAGCGGTTGACTGAAAGGGCACCTTTGCGCTTTCCGGATTATTTTGAACAGGAAAATGCATTCAGGCATTGCAACCTGCCGATTCCACCTTTACCATTTGCCACGAAATGACTGTTCCCCCAATGAACTACGCTGCCCGCTCCCTGCGCCTTCGCATTCCGCGGATTTGCGTCGCGATTACGGCCACGGACGCCGCCGACATGATCGACAAGGCGGAGTCCGTCCTGCGCGACAATGCGCTGCTTGAGCTTCGGCTCGACCACCTGAAGAGTCCCACCGCGGCGCTGCCGCGGCTGCGGCGGCTGGCGGAGATTCGTCCGGACGCCGTCCTGATTGCCACCTGCCGGCGGGTGGAGGGCGGAGGCAGATTCCACGGCACGGTGGAGGCCCAGCTCGAGGTTCTGCGCAAGGCGACCGAGTCGGGCTGCCTGGCGGTGGACGTGGAGATTGAAAGCGCCGAGGCGATGAGCAGCGCGGACTGGGAAGAGCTGCGGAGCCGCGCCGCCTTGATTCTCTCCAGCCACGACTACAAGTGCACCACCAACCTGGAGGAGATGTTTGCGCGGATGCGCGCCTTCAACGCTGATTTTTACAAGCTGATCGGCACGGCCACCTGCCTCCATGACAACGTTCTGATGACCCGCTTCCTGGGACAGCACAGCTCCGAGTATCCGATGGTTGGGGCATGCATGGGCGAAGAAGGAATGCTGAGCCGGGTGCTGGGGATTCGCGCCGGTGGTGCATTCACCTTTGGCTCGACGGGACACGGCAAGGAGACAGCTCCGGGACAGCCGACTTACCGCGAGCTGCGGGATTTTTACCGCATCGAACACATTGAGCCGGTGACCAAGGTTTACGGAATTGGCGGCGACCCGGTGTCGCACTCGATGTCGCCGTGGGTGATGAACTCGGCCTTCCGCCGGGAGAATGTAAACGCCGTGTACCTGCCCCTGCTGGCCAAGGGACTGGACGATCTTCTGCGCACCATCACCGACCTGCCGCTGGATGGACTCAGCGTGACCATGCCCTACAAACAGGCGGTTGTGGAACATCTGGACAACAGCGACGTACTGACCCAAAACACGGGCGCCTGCAACACCATTGTGCGGGGCAAGGACGGCAGATTGTTCGGCTTCAATACCGACGTGTACGGAATTGTGGCGGCGATTGAGCCACGGGTACCGTTGCAGGGCGCACGGGTGCTGGTGCTGGGAGCCGGCGGCGCGGCGCGTGCCGCCGTGTTTGGACTGCGGTCCAAGGGCGCCGAGGTCTCCATCCTGAACCGCACCCAGGCAACGGCGCTGGCCCTGGCCAAACAATCCGGTTCCACCACGGTGAAGCGCAGCGAACTGCCGAAGCTGAACTTTGACATCATCTTCAACGCGACCCCGGTTGGAATGGGCGCGGATCCTTCGACGCCGCTGGAAGAACATGAACTGAACGCGCTGTGGGTATTCGACTCGGTTTATAACCCGATTGAAACGCCGCTGTTGAAACTGGCCCAGTCGAAGGGCTGCGGCACCATCAGCGGGGCCGAGATGTACGTCCACCAGGCGGCGCGGCAGTTTGAGATCTGGACGGGAAAACCGGCGCCGATCGACCTCATCCGGCAGGTGTTGCTGCGCCAGTTGGGCGCGGCCGGGGTTGTAGACTCGGCACCGATCCCAACCGTGGTTGCGCCCAAGGCAAAGGCGATGGCGGCCAATGCGATTGCCTCCGACGCCAGCGCGGCCGAGGTTGCGGGGCCGGCCAGCGCAGCTCCAGCGGAACCGGCGAAAGCCGAGCCGGAAGCCGTGGCCAAGACGGCGGCGAAAAAAGCTCCGCCAACGGCGGTGGATGCCAAAGCTCCCGCGGCGAAGGCGAAAAACACCACCGCGAAAACAGCGGGGAAGGCGACGAGCAAGGCAGGCACCAAGACGGCGGCGCGCAGACCCGGAAAAGCGAAGCGGTAGAAGCGCTGGGTCACAGGAATTGGGCGTGCTGGCGCGAGAAGCCGCCCGCAGGCTCGCCGCGCGGTCCGCTTGAAGGTTGACCTGCCCGCGGACAAACGGTGGCCCTACGGGAGCGCTTGCCCCATCCATGCGCGGGAGCAACTCCCGTTTAATGGCAAATTTCTACTTTCGATTGCTAATTTGAGCAATTCACTCTAGGATTGAAGTGGGATGAACCACCTTGAACCGGCCGTAATTCGCAGGTTCAAGTTGTGGATTGGATTCCAGAGGGCAGATTCCTCGATGAACTGGCAAGATGGCAGTAAGAGGGACGATCTGGAAGTTTTCTGGAGGCTGCAAGAGGCTTCCCAGCATCCGACGCGACGGCAAATCATAAAATGGTATGAACGGCCTTCCCTGAAAGTACTATTCCCAAAGCTGTTACCAACCGAGTTGAAGCTAGTCCTGATCCCGCGGTGTAACTTCCGCCGGGTATCGTTGGAGAGCGAAAATGGCATGGTACGCATACTGCATCAGCGAACAAGCGAATTTCCAGCAAGGCCGGGTTCGACGCCCATTTCTAATCGAGAGTCTTAAAGGAGTCAATTCCAACCCGGTGCGGGGCTTCCCGTGCGGCGAGTTTGTAGTGATTGTGAGCGAAATTGAGCACGGATATCCGCTGACCCAGCAATCCGCCATGGAACACGCGCGGATTGTGAGCGAATGCTTCAAGGTGGCAACCCTGCTGCCGTTCAAGTTCGGGACCGTGTTTGAATCCGACGAGGCACTGCGCCAGGCGATCCGCAACAACAAGAAAACCTTTGCGGATTCGATTGCCAAGCTGCGCGGCAAGAGCGAAATGCACATCAAGGTGACGGTGCGCGAAGGCACGGCGATCGCCGAGGTGCTGGCCGTGCTGCCACACAAAGCGGGGGGCGAGTACCTGACCAAGTTGAAAGCACAGGCGAGCCGCGATCGCGAACGGCAGTCGCGCGCGCGGGCGCTTTCCGTGCAGGTCAACAAGTTGCTGAATCCGCTGCAGGAAGAGGTTTCCTGCAAGAAGGTGGACGCCGGGATGGTGCTGGACATTGCCCACCTGATTGAGTCTGCCGGGGTGGAAAAATACCAGAGCCGGTATTCCAGCGCGCTGCACCAGTTCAAGGACGTGGAGATTTCGATCTCAGGCCCCTGGCCGCCGTACCACTTCATGCCCAGTCCGGGCAAAGTTCGCATGGTACTCAATAACAACTGAGCGCGGGGGGGATGGACGCACAGAAGAGGCTGGCCGATGCCAGCCTCTTCTGCGTGCGCGACGATTGCTTCCGGCATGGAAGAAAACCCGCGATAAGTGGAAACGGGATACTTACAGTTGACATTTTCTTGCCAACTCTTAGAATCTGGATCAACGACCTTGCGTGGAATTGCGAGCCGGTTTCGGACTGCGGATGACTTCGCGGGCGAGGAGCGGCCGCGGCAGTCGAGGCGGGCAGGGGCGGAGAACGCAGAGGGTTGAGCATGGAGAGCGCGGGCGGGACGAAGGTATTGATGGTGGGCGAGGATCGTGCCCAGTCAAAGTCGCTGCGCGCACACCTGACGCGGCGCGGCTACGAAGTGAGTTCGGCGGTGGGCGGAGAAGAAGCGATCCGGATGTTCCGGGTATTGGACCCGGCGCTGGTGCTGCTGGACGCCGACGCGCGCGGCATGGACGGGATGGAAACGCTGGAGCGGCTGAAACAAACAAAGCCGGAGGTTGCGGTGATTATGACCGCCAGCAGCGGCGCTCCGGAGATGATCTTCCGCGCCTCGAAGCTGGGCGCCGATGAGTTTATCGGCAAGCCGATCGATCTGGAAGCGCTGGATCAGCGCATGGCTCGCCTGCTGGAAGGACAACGGCAGAACCAGGAAGTGACACAACTGCGGGACCAGGTTCGCCGCAACAGCGACTTCAGCATGTTGTTCGGCACCAGTCTGAAAATGGAGGACGTGAAGAACACCATTGAGCAGGTGGCAGACACCAACGCCACGGTTCTGATCCAGGGCGAAAGCGGCACCGGCAAGGAAGTGGTGGCGCGGATGGTTTTCTCACGCTCGCTGCGGCGCGAGAAGGCGTTCGTGAAGGTAAACTGCGCGGCCATTCCGCACGAATTGCTGGAAAGCGAACTGTTCGGCTACGAGGCCGGGGCCTTTACGGGCGCCAACCGCCAGAAGCTGGGCAAGTTTGACCTGGCCCACGGAGGCACCATCTTTCTGGACGAAATCAGCGAGATGCACCCGGCGCTGCAGGCCAAACTGCTGCACGTTTTGCAGGATGGGGGATTCGCCCGCCTGGGCGGAAAGCGCGACATTGCGGTGGACGTCCGGGTGCTGGCGGCGACCAACAAGCAGTTGGGCCGCGCGGTGGAAGAAGGGACGTTCCGCGAGGATCTGTTCTACCGGATCAACGTGGTTACGATTCACATTCCGCCGCTGCGCGAGCGGCGCGAGGAGATTCCCATCTTCCTGGATTTTTTCATGCGCAAGTACAGCGAGTATTACGGCAAGCAGCCACCGCCGTTCACTGACTTTGCGGTGAGCCGGATGATGGAGTACAACTGGCCGGGCAACATTCGCGAGCTGGAAAACCTGGTGAAGCGCTACGTGATCGTGGGCAATGAATCGCAAATCATTCGCGAGCTCTCCAACCACAAGCCGCCGCTTGCAGCCTTGAATGGGTACGGCAGCGCTGCGGCGGAGGCGGCAGCGGTCCGCGAGACGGGCCCTTGCAGCACGTCCGCAGGACCGGATGAGGAGCCGCTCTCCCTGCTGGAAATCGGACGCCGCGCCGCCATGGTGGCGGAACGGGAGGCGATTGAGCGGGCGCTGCAGGAGACGCGGTGGAACCGCCGGCAGGCGGCCAGAATTCTGAAGGTTAGTTATAAGGCTCTGCTGAACAAAATCAAGATGATGGAAGAACAGGATATCGTCAAGAAGAAGTCTTTGATTACTAACTAGTGGTATTTCGATACCAACTGCGAAATAGATCCTGCCATGTCTGCGCAGTAAAGTCTTGGATTCGAGAAGTTCAATTCGATTGAACGAACTTATTTTGAATGGGTTAGGAATTTTTCCCAGGATTGCTGGAAATTGCGGCCCGCTGGCCCCGGACGTGCAGTGAAAGGGGTAACAAAGAGGCCGCAACTCAAAATGAAAGTCCCTCTCAAGAAGTATCGACTTCTCAAGGCCGCTCTAGTCGAACGGAGCGGTATCTAAACTCTCCTGCCGAAAGATCCCACCCTCCCTCGCCTCTTTCAGAAAGCGACCCTTCGGGGGTCGCTTTTTTGATGCAGGCGGGCTGTCACGGGCGTGGGCGGCGATTCCCTTTTTCGAATCGTGTTCGCGCGGCATGCTAAATTTGACCATCCTAAATTTGTACGGAAAGGATATTGTGGCGCGGCAATGGCATTGACCGCCGCGGCGGGCTGCGCATATCATCTTCGGTTTGTGGCAGGCAGTGAGGCGAAGAACCCGGAAGAGCGGACTGACATGATGGAAAAACAAAAACTCGAACACTACAGGCAGCTATTGGAAACCAGACGTCTGAACTTGCGCGCGAGCGTTGCCCGTACCGAGGAAGACGGCCGTGCCGCGCAGAATGTCGATTCTGCGCAGGATATTGCCGATCGCGCCTCGAGCTCCTACCAGAAGGAGTTTCTGTTTGCACGCAGCAGCAATGACCGCCAGTTTCTGCGGATGGTGGAACACGCGCTGTCTAACATTGCCGAAGGCATCTACGGAGAATGCGAACAGTGCGGCAAAGAGATCAACGAACGGCGCCTGGAGGCGGTTCCGTGGGCGCGGCATTGCGTCGGCTGCCAGGAAAGGCTGGAGCGCGGTGAGTTGGAACAGCAACCCCAGGAAAGCTAGAGGGGCGGCTGGCCGAAAGCCTGGCCGCAGGCTACGCGAGGCAAAATTCGAAGTGAAAAATGGCTGCCTGACCAGGCGGCCATTCGCATGGTTTCCCGTTCGCGCCGGTGCTGGTTGGGCTCAGGCTTTGCCGGTGGAGAAAATTTCAGAGACCTTGCGGCGCAGCAGCGAGCCGCCGAAGGCGCCGGCGCATCCGGGCAGAGAAACCAGGATGGAACCGGCAATGCTGGCGCGGGTGAAGTGCGCGGTGGGAATCACGAGGCTGGCGATGAGAATCGCCAGCGGCACCGGAATGCCGACAAACAGGACCCATCGCCAGGGACGCGGTGGACGCAGGATGCCGAGCAGCATGGTGCAGACGGTGACGGCCAGGGCGGAAAGCAGCGGGTCGGGCTCGTCCATGGTTTCTACCAACACGTGGAGCAGACCGCATCCGGCGCCAAGAGAAAGCGCGAACAGATAAAAGGCAAGTGGAAAGCGTTCCGGCTTGGAGTCTGTCATGGCGTGCACGGTCCTTGCCGAGCGATTCTAACCGCTGCGGCCGGGAGGGACAACCCAAAGGACGGCGCGGCTTGCGGAAACCGGGAGCAGGGACTATTGTTTGAGGCATGTTCAGAACGGTGGAAGATTTTCTAGCGGCGTGGAAGACGGAAAGCGAATCGACCTTGCGGGTGTTTGGCGCCTTGAGCGATGACTCGCTGGCACAAAGCGTTGCACCGGGCGGCTACAGCCTGGGCTCGCTGGCGGTACACATCACGGGCAGCATTCGAAAGATTCCGGCCCATGCGGGGCTGCTGCCCATGCCCACGGAAGCGCCGGCGCCGGCCACGGTGGCTGCCATCCTTGCGGCCTACCGGCACAACGCGCAACAGGTCGCGGATGCGGTTGCCGGGCAATGGAGCGACACGCAACTGGGCGAAGAGATTCCGCTGTTTGGCCGCAGCATGCGCAGAGGCGCGGTGCTGGCGACGCTGATCTCCCACCAGGGACACCATCGCGCCCAGATGACGGTGCTGATGCGCCAGGCCGGGCTGAAGGTTCCGGGCGTGTATGGGCCGTCGGCGGATGACGTGGCGGCCAAGAAGGCAATGGGAAAATAGGCGGAAACCGAGAGACGGCGGGCGCGGGCACCAGGCCCGCGCTTTTTGTGCGCCCGGCTTGCGTACTACTCGTACTTATAAAAACCTCGTCCGGATTTGCGGCCAAGCCATCCGGCATCCACCATCTTGATGAGCAGCGGGCAGGGACGATACTTGGGATCGCCCATTCCGCTGTGCAGGACACGCAGAATATCGAGGCAGACATCGAGGCCGATGAAGTCGGCCAGGGTGAGCGGACCCATGGGGTGAGCCATGCCGAGTTTGAAGACCTCATCGACGGCCTCGGGCGTGGCGACGCCTTCCATGACCGCATAAATCGCCTCGTTGATCATGGGCAGGAGAATGCGATTGCTGACAAAGCCGGGGGCGTCGTTGACCTCGACCGCGGTTTTGCCGAGGCGTTCGGCAACGGCCTTGACGGCCGCATAGGTTGGGTCGCCGGTGGCCAGGCCGCGAATGATTTCGACCAGCTTCATGATGGGAACGGGATTGAAGAAGTGCATGCCGATGACGCGCTCGGGACGCTGGGTTTGCGCGGCCAGTTTGGTGATGGAAATAGAGGAGGTGTTGGAGGCGAGGATGGTTTCCGCCGGGCACAGCCGGTCGAACTGCTGGAAGAGTTGCTGCTTGACCTCAAAGCGCTCGCTGGCGGCTTCAACGACGAGCTGGCAACCGCTGAGGGTCTCAGGCGAGAGGGTGGGTTGGATGCGGGCCAGAGCCGCATCGCCCTCGGCGGCGGTGAGCTTGGCTTTCTCCACTTCGCGGGCGAGGTTTCTGGTGATGGTGGCGAGGCCGCGATCCAGAAAACGCTGCTCTACGTCGAGCAGAACCACGCTGAATCCAGCCTTGGCGCAGACGTGGGCAATTCCGTTTCCCATGGTTCCGGCGCCGACGACGCCGATGGTTGCAATCGACATGAGGTGCTGCCTCCTGATGCGGATGCACCGAAGTAAGGATGAAACGAACGCATGAGTGTAACAGAGGCGGGTGCGAATTGGATGCGGAATGGCCGTTTTCGAGGGAACTTCAAAGACAATTCCCTGATTGGTGCAGCTCGCTGACTTCCACCTTAACCGCATAAAACCGCGGCGAAGGTGGGGCACCCGACTGGCTCGCGAGATACACCTTCTGCAAATCCGGTCTGAGAGGTGGGCAGCGGCGCTGATTCCGGGATCGGCACCGGCCGCCAGGTGGAATCGCGCGGAAAGCTTGCGGTGGAGAAAGATATGGGGTAAGAGATGCGAATAGGAGTCAGGGAAAATTACTTGCCGGAGGATCGTGATGAGGTACTTGCGATGGGTTGGGTTGCTCACGGTTTTTCTAACTGCTTTTGTCATGTCCGCCACGGCGTCCACGGCGGGAACCAGGATTGAGTTTTCTTCGCTCGATAAGAACCAGGCGTACAAGGTATCGGGGACACTTTACCTGCCGGAGAATAGTCCAGCTCCGGCGCCCGCCGTGGTCATGATTCATGGAACCACGGGCATCGATTCCCGGGGCGCGTTTTACCGGGAAGCGCTCCTGCATGCGGGAATTGCAATCTTTGAAGTTGATTTCAAGACCGGGATTTATAGCTCCGCGCTCGACCGGCCACGCAACGAAACTTTTCTGCCCTTGGCCTTTGCGGCCTTGAAGGAGCTGCGAACATTACCGTCCATCGACCCGGCGCGAATCGCAATCATGGGATTTTCCATGGGCGGCGGCATCACCTTGAGAACCGCCTTGGAAACCAACCGCAAGCAATGGATGGGAGATGAAAAGGGATTCGCCGCCCATGTGGCATTCTATCCGGTCTGCAAACCGTTTATAGCGCGCCTGGAACAAAGCGGGGGTGGGATGACCGGGGCTCCGATGATTATCTTTTACGGGACCGCAGACTCCTACGGCGAGGGTGAAGCCGTCCCGGAATTGAAGCGGTTGCTGGCGGCAAAATACCATTTTGACGTGACGACGGTCGAATACCCTGGCGCGACCCACGGCTTCAATCGCAATGCGCCTGCGCTGAAATACCGCGATCCGGCGGCCATCAATGGCGAAGGCTATATGGCCTGGAACCCGGAGGCGGCCAACGATTCACTGACCAAGGTTGTAGCTTTTCTGCTCGTAAGCTTGGCGGCGAAGTAATGGATGTGGGGCTGTGACAAATGTGAATCGGTGGGGGCAAGGTTTCAAGGTTTCAAAGTTTCAAAGTTTCAAGGTTTCAAGGTTTCAAGGTTAGGAGCAAAAGCAGGAACAACAGCAACGGCCGCACAACCGACAAGAACGCCCCGGAAGGCATCCGGGGCGTTGGCTGGATGCGAATCCGGTGGCTACTGCTGTTTGGCGACCGAGAGGCGGGCTTCGGCGCGGGCCAGGGCGGCAAAGGCGTCCTCGAAGGCGGCGGCGTCCTCGGCTTTCTTGATGTGTTCCTGGGCGCGGTCGCGGGCGGCTTCGGCGCGAGGTACGTCGATGTCGGAGGCCAGCTCGGCTGTCTCGGCAAGGATGGTGACCTTGTCGGCCAGGACCTCGGCAAAACCCCAGGCGACGGCCAGGCGGGTGGTGACGCCCGCGTTGGTGTAGACGATTTCGCCCACCGCGAGCTCGGTGATGAGCGGTGCGTGGCCGGGAA
>Ga0326727_10000905_pt1 | contig 115828 bp, 84 predicted proteins | sample MB2enrmetagenome_FD_207643 | JGI IMG/M metagenome (GOLD analysis project Ga0326727, IMG submission 207643) | Lab enriched peat soil microbial communities from McLean, Ithaca, NY, United States - MB29MY | ecosystem: Environmental > Terrestrial > Soil > Wetlands > Peat | place: USA: New York... | reverse complement strand
ACCAAAAACTCGACCACATATAGCGAACGTGCTGCCGGGCCATTTCCGCATAGTCGGGGTGGTCGTGGATGTGGTGATACCAGAACGCTCCCTCTGCGTTGCCACGCGGCATGGGAGGTTCGAAGTACTCGGGAAACTCGTCGCTGTACGCCTTCAGCGCGCCCCGGTAGTCAGCCGCGTGCGCGTAAAACAGGAGCCGCAAAGGCGATGGATTACCCTCTCCCATGCCCCGATGGCCGAGGCTGATCCGTAAAACGCGGGCGTCAATCCATTCAAATTGAAGATGCGGGATGTTGACATTCGGCGGCAACGCCACCGTGAGGGCCTGATCGGTCTGGGGGTCCATGACGCTAATAAGGGGAAGTACGTAGGCGTCGCCGCTTTCCCACCCAGCAGTGGCGTAAGTCGCCGGCCGCCAGGTCGGGCGGGCGCTCACCTCGAGTTCTGGGTCGTTAGACGGAGTGAAAACCCTGAATTCGGGAGAAAGCACAGGCAGATCGATAGTGACCTCGTGTCCCGTGCGCTTCTTCGGACCCGTGAAGTCGAGATCCCAGGCCAGCCCGAACCGGCTAGACGACCATTTTGAAGACACCGTCAAGCCCAGAGCCTTGATTTGGCCCCCGACGGGGCTGTCGCTGACTCCAAAGGCTTCATTGCTTACCATTAAAGTAGGGACGCTCTTGAGCCAAACTCGTTGCGACCTGCCCGAACCAGACTGAATGCGAACAGGACTACCATCTGCCCCGATGGTGGCCTCGAGATCGCCACATTTCACGGACTTAGCCTCCGTTGGAATTCCCGCGAGTAAAGGACCAGCAGACAAGCTCGCTGCTGAAGCGAGAGCAGTTTTCAGGAATCCGCGTCTCTCCATTTTAGCTGGAACCTCCAATTTGGCGTTGTAACCAGCTTATGAACATCGTGAAGCGGGGACTTCAGTTCGCCATGCCGACCTCGAAGCCATTGGGTTCTGGGGAGGTGACATCGTCACTAAGTTCATGTGAGATTTTCCACAACTTGGTAAACGCCTTTAGTCACCCAGCAAGCAAGGGTCCAGGGTGGCGTGCAATGTTGCGTTTTCATGGGGAGTGTCTCAGTTGAAGTGGAGCTCTGGAGGAACGGGCCATTGTAAGGAGGGCGGAGAGCGCTCTGGAAATGGCATGCAGATCGACGCGGCCTTCCCGCTTTCGATGCCGGAGGGCTTGACCATCGGAGTCCAGTACGTGCTGAATTCGATTCGGTGGGCGAAGTTGGCGGGTTGCCCTTGCGTTGACACGACGGACGAACGCTGTAAGCCGGTCGGCGCGTCGGACGCCGAGGTGCTGACTCAGATGAAGCGCACCTATGAACAGCTCGTCAGAGTCGCGGAGGGTTATGACATCATCGTCAATATCGAACCGCACGGGTATTACACGACTGACCCAGAAGCCATGCAGGAATTGCTCTATTCTATTGATTCCCCATATCTGCGGCTCAATATGGACCTCGGGAACACGTTTATCGCGGGCCAGGATCCGATCAGTTTTTTGCAGCGATTCAAGAGTAAGGTAAGTCACGTCCATATCAAGGACGTCAGTGAAAGCCTATATCGCGCTATGCGTGGTGAGCTCACGGGAATTGCCGTGAGTCATTGTGCGATCGGGGAGGGGGTTAATGCCGAAAACATCCGTCGCTGCCTCTCCATCTTGCATGAGGCTGACTTCGAGGGAGTATTAAGTATCGAGTGCGAAGGACAGGGCGGACCCATGCTGGAGCGGAGTCTCGCTTGGCTGCGCAACATAATTTCAAAGGCTGGGGCCTCCTGATTCTTCTATTGGGTTACTTAGGCTTGTCTCTCCTGGCAGCAGAGTGTTGGCACAAGTCGAGAGATGAGTCGCAGATATGAATACCGTAAAGCAGGTCCATTGATCCCGTAGAGGTCTTCGCGGGAGCCGGCCTGATCTCCAGTCGGCACCTGGCCGACGGGCACGACGCTTTCGTGTGGCAAAAGTTTGCTGCACCAGGGCAACAGACCCTCCCGGCATTCCTGCTATTTCGCATCGTGGAGCACAAGGCGGCGTTATTCGATCACGTGCGGCAGCGCTGGCAGGAGCTGTTTCAGGCGCTCTTCGACGTGCTGCTGTATGACCTGACGAGCACCTATATCGAGGGGGAAGGCGAGGAGATTCCCAAGGCGAAGTATGGCTACAGCCGCGATCACCGGCGCACATCATCTCCACGTCGTCAGGATGTGCGCCGACGGCCAGTATATTCTTCTTGTCTGAACTCATCGGAAGACTGCGCGGCCCCTATCTCATGGAAATGACCACGTCCTCCGCGACCCCGCCGAGCATTGTGTAAGTCCCTGGGACTTCTTGCAGGATTGAGCCGGGCACGAGCGTATTCACCGGACCGTGGGCCACCAGACGAGCGATGAAGCGCTGCCAACTGACGCCCCCGCCGATATAGCCGTCCAGCCAGAAGCTCCGATCCCGTGCGCCGACAATGTCCCGAGGCCCAATGCTGTAGGCCTTCGGAGGGACCCAGGACCAGTCGCCGCTGAACGAGTGCAATGCGTTTTGCATGATGGTCATCGGGTGGAGCTCGACCAGGCGCGCCCCCGCCTTTTTGTAGGCCTTCAGGTCGGCGCCGAACTCCAGGCCCAGGTGCGCTTCCCAAAAGGCGATGTGCCCGCACCAACCGATTCCGCCGTAGCAGACATCGGCCTCTCCGGCATCCTCAATCATGTGGCTGTAACTCTGGATGTTGTTCTTGTCCGGGAACTGAATCTGATTGAGAGGCGGGCGAAGTTCCGAGTCGATCTTCAGGAAGAAGTTTTCCATCATCGAACTTTGAAACGAGCCGGGCCAACTGGCGGGAGGTGTATTTCCACCTTCATCTGCGTACTCATCCATGTTGAAGGTGGACACATGGTGGCATGAGATGCGCAGCTCATTGATCATTCGGGCTGCCAACTCGTACTGAGGCGTGGGTCCCACGGGCAAGATAGCCACGAATTTCCTCCCCGCCTCTAGCGAGTGGTGAATCCTCGTCACGAGGTCGAGTGCAAATTCGAAATAGAAGGAGTGTGGGTCCTCGATGACCCGGATGCGAAATTCCGGATTGGCGTGCTTCGTGATATCTGCCTTCTTGATACGTCTTACCCGTTCGCATGCTTCGTGATCGCGGAAAGTGATGAACTTTGAAAGCTCGAAAGAATACCTCCCGTCTAATTCTGTCTTTAGGGTTTGCCTACTTCCCATGGTCATAAGGTCCTCCTGGATTAATCTCCTGAAAGTCGAACTGCTTCACAGCTCTCCACCGAGCGGCGGCTGGCATCCATAACCCGCATGAGTTCTAAAGACTCTTCTGCATCAGATCCTCGTTTTCTCAGCACACTCGTTCAGCTCTCGACGGTGCTCGTAGATCTTGGAGATGGCCGTGATAATGTCATCCATGTCTCTCTGCTCCGCCAAGAGCAGACGGTGCTCGAGCCAGACCATCTCGTGGCAGGCGCGCTCGGAATTTGGACAACAGGCTTCGAATGAAGCGTAATCGATGGGCTTGGCGTACTGCCCACAGGTTAGCGGGCAACCGTGTGGATAGAAGTCTTGATTGAGGAACAGCGGATTCTTGTACAGGGGATGTGCATACCCTCGGAAGCAGGGGATGCCCTCGGCTGCGAGTGCCTCCAGAAAATTCTTCCGCGGGATCCCGCATTCCAGCTCATCCAGTCGGAATGCGAAGATGTGATAGGTGGGCTTGGTGACGTACTCGGGAACTCTCAGGGGATAGATGCCGGGAACTTGGGCGAGACGTCCTGAGAGATAGGCGGCGTTTTCACAGCGCTTCGCGTTTTGAGGCTCCACCCGCTTCATTTGTTGGAGCAGGATCGCCGCCTGAAATTCGGTGATACGGTAATTCCATCCTAGCCGGTAATGCTCGTACCAAGGCCGGCCGGTCTCGCGCCCAGCCCAGAGATATGATTCGCAGAGGGCGGCAACGTCCTGGTGGTTCGTTGTGATCAATCCTCCCTCGCCTGAGGTCATGTTCTTCGAGGCCTGAAAGCTGAACGTTCCGGCATCCCCGATGCTGCCGAGGCCACGGTTCCGCCATGTGCCAGCGTGTCCATGCGCAGCGTCTTCGACGATCAACAGCTTGTGCCGCTCGGCGATAGCCAGAAGCGCGCACATATCGCACGCAAGCCCGCCGAAGTGCACGGGGATAATTGCCTTCGTCGCGGGAGTTACGGCCTGTTCAACTCGCCGAGGGTCAATGTTGAGCGTATCAAGCTCGATATCAACAAAGACCGGGATGGCGTTGACCTGAAGCGGAGCGGTCGCGGTGGCGACAAAGGTGTATGCGGGAACGATTACCTCGTCGCCGGGGCCGAGACCCAGGGCCTTGAGAGAGATTTCCAGGGCGGCTGTGCCATTGGCGCAGGCGATGCCGTAGCGCGCCTGCTGCATGCGCGCGAAGGCTTCCTGAAATTCCGCGACCTTGGACCGCGGCTCGCCCGGTTCAGGCTCGCGGAGCTCGACTCCTTGGCCATAGGAGAATCGCCACCATTTTCCACTACGAAGAACTTCCAGAAGAGCTTCTTCCTCGTTTTGATCGAAGACCGGCCAGGACGGGAAGGGTTTCGCCCTTACGGGCTGGCCACCTAGAATGGCGAGTGGGGGCATGGCGTTTCTCCGCAGGAACAACGAACAATCCTTTCCTTCAGTCGTTTTACTGCCTTGCTATACACTTCACCGCCCCGCGATTGTCAACAAGAAAGGCTTTTCACGAGGAAGGCAGCAATGAAATACCGGAGGCGATTCACTTTCAACTCTTGAAGCGCGAACTTATACCAGGCCATTTGAGAAGCAGGAGGCATTAGTCCTCAAGACTCGCTCAGATCCACGGACACCGGATTCACTCGGAACCCGCGCGTGCGGATCGCATCGTAGCTGATTCCTACCACGAACCAGACTGCGCCTGCTATTTTGGCGGGTGTCGCCAAGCTGAGCCAGATCGTTAGGCAAAAGACAAACCCGGCCGTCGGAACGAGCGCGTCTTGCAGGAGCCTCCGGGTTCGACCCTCGACCTTTGCAAAGTAGAACTGCCGCACCGCCGCTGCATTCACACCCATGAACGCCAGAAATGCGCCGAAGTTAATCAGTTCCGCCGCACGCTCGTAATTCAGAACCAGGGCTCCGAGGAACGCCAAAAGCCCGACCAGCCAGATGTTGAACGTGGGCGTGTTCCGTTTCGGGTCCAAGTAAGCGAACAGCCGTCGCGGCAACACACTGTCCCGTCCCATGCCGAACAGCAGCCGGGAAACACCGGCCTGAGCGCTGAGTCCCGAGCCGAAATTGGCAATAATCAAAATACCGGCCATCGCGTGAAACAGCACGGTGCCTCCCACAACTCGAGAGACGTCCATGAACGCAGTTTCGAGATTGGGAAATGTTGTGTAGTCCGGCCACACGCGTTGCGCAAGGTAAATCTGCAAACCTCCGAACATTCCGGTGAACAGACACACCAGCACAGTGGCTAACAGTACGTTGCGACGCGGGTTCTTAACGTCTTCCGCCAGCGTTGTGACCCCATCGAAACCGCCATACGTCAGGGCCGCGACGGATGTGGCGGTGGCGATGGATGAGAGGTGAAATGTGCCAGGATGGTAGAAGGGCTCCACCGCAAAAAGCCCATGCCAACCCTGGTGGCCGAACAGGAACCGGACGGCCAGTATGATGAACCAGACCACGACCGCGCACATCAACGCGCAGAGCACCAGATTGGTTCTGGCGGTCGTTTGGATGCCCCGCAGATTAACGATCGTCATCGTGCTCGCGAACAGCGCGGCCCACACCGCGTACGGGACTTCCGGCACCAACCGCTCCACGGTGAGCGCACCGTAGATGGTACAAATCAGCGGAACCAGCAGGTAATCAAGAAACATCGCCCAGCCCGCCAGAAAACCCAAGTGCGAGTTCAATCCGCGACCGACGTACGTGTACGCAGAGCCTGCCGAAGGGTACAGCGCCGCCATGCGGCCATAGCTGAAGGCGGTTAACATCATCGCGACCATCGCTATTAATATCGTGCTCACAGCGTGCCCGAGCGAAAGCTTCTGGACGATACCAAAAAGTGGCACAGGCGCTATGGGCATGATGAGGACAATCCCGTAGAGGATGAGATCCCAAAGCGATAGCACTCGTCGTAACCGAGGCTGCGGGTTGTTAGGGATTGCGGCCGCCCTAAGGGACGGTTCACTCAAAGCAAACTCCTGCGGTACCAACAGTGTCGTATCAAGCTGGTTGGCGTGTCCGAATTCGACGCCTCCTATGGCGGCGTGACCGCAGATCGCTTGGACCGCCGCCTCGTGCGCCAGTCATCGAACTCCTCGACCTTATTTCCCCTCCGCAGGTCCAGGAGGCAAGAGGCCGAGCGACTCCGGGGGAGGCAATGGTTTGCCGCTCTCGAATTCCCTGAGCAGCTCATCGACCTGCCCCATCTTTTGGTGCCACTGGAGTGACTGCTGGTCGAAAAGTTGAAGGACATTGGGTAGCCAGTTGGGAAGATTCTCATCGAGCCAGCGCGCTTTGTAGATCTCGCGCAAGCGCGTCGTGTAATCGCGCAAGTCGTCGAGCCGCCCCACGGGATCAAAGGTCACGCCTATTTCGACGAGCTCGCCCGTGGCGCCGCCGCGGTCGGTCTTGGCCAGCGCCAGGGCGTTTGCGTAGAGGTCACTCATTTCGCGCAGGTACTCGTAGCGCATGGCGAGTGCGTCCACGCGCAGCGCAGCCAACTTGAGGTCTTCCAGGACATCGGCGTTGCGCTGGGCGAGGTAAGCGCTCTCCGCGAACGTCTCGTAAGCGTCCTCGGCGGCGCGCCGCACCTCCGCGGTTACGGGCAATGCCTTGAGCGCGTCGCTGTGGCCGGCGGGCGAAAAGAGGTCGCGCCAGAAGACTTCGTCGTCTGTGCCGCCATAATTCTCAAAGTAATACTGGCCGATTCCGCGCTCGCGGAGGATTTCGTTTGTGTGGCTGAGTTTCATCATCGCATCCACGAAGCGACGGCCGGTGCTGCGGTAAAAGGCCCAATCGTACTTAGCGTTGAAGTCCGAGACCGGGGTCGGACCGTTTTCCCATCCCACGGCCGCGCCGTAAACAATGCCCCACCAATTGGGGCCGAACACCGTCTGGCCATCATCGTTCCAAACAGTATTGTTCATGCCGAGCACAGCGGCTTTCTTGCCCGCGCTCACAAACCCTTCGATGTTCTGCGCGGCTTCCTCACAATCGGGCACCAGCAAGTTTGTGTTGCCGACCCAGGGACAGACGATCACGCGCATGCCGGCGTCCTGAAAGGGCCTTATCCAGCGATTGTAGTAGTCGGCGGCGGTGTGCGGAACATATTCCCAGCTCGCGGCGATCAGGTCCCTGGGCATCGATTTGATGACTTCGGGATGGAGCAAGGCGATGTCGCTCCAGAAGATCGCGTTCTTCTGCCGGGAGCGCACCAGTTCGTTCACGCGCTGCAAGTGTTCGAGGTAGACGTTGCCCAGTCCGATTTGCTCCGCGCGTGCGTGGCTGCGGCCTTTGCCAAGTTCCCACGTTTCATCGCAACCGGCATGATAGAAGGAGGAAGGAAATATCTCACTGAGTTGCCCGATCATCTCCCCAAGAAACGAGTAGACCTCGGGGTCGCCCGGCGCGAGCACGTGTCCGTGGGGGCGCTCCGCGAGAGGGCTGTACTTATCAAAGCGCAGAATCTTGTGGACGTGGCCGCAAGAGTTCTGCCCCGGGATCAGATCTACATGGTAACGCGCGGCGTATTGAACTAATTCTCGCCATTGTTGGGGAGAAATCGTGTCGTCGAGGACCCCGATGAGCGGATGGCCCTCCATCGGAAAGTCCTCAAAGTAGAGGTTGAGTTGATTCAGCTTGAACTCGGAAATCGTGCGGATGATGCGCTTGATGTACTCGGGCTTGGGAACACTGCCGTAAGCCATTTCAACCTGAGTGCCGCGGTAGAGCAAAGCGGGCCAATCGCGCACGCGTGCGCCGAGAATCTCGGCGTCCTGGTTATGCTTCGCGACGAGCTGAAGCAGCGTTTGTACGCCGTAAAAGAGCCCGTCGCCATCCTTGCCTGCCACCAGTACGCGCTTGGGTTCGACGTCGAGAACGTAGCCCTGCTCGCCGACATCAGCAAGCGAGATTCCGGCCGCGTCCAGGAGCCTGCGCATGATGGGCTGTTCAAACCTTCCCATGAGGATGGCGGGACGATCTTGCGGCGGCTCCACGGACGTTACGGCATACCTCCGGCCGGTAACGCTATCGAGTTCCTCCAGCAGGCTGGCGGAAGCGTCGCGATCAGGAGGCGACACGGGAGGCAGCAGTATCACTTCAGTGTTCGGCGCGAGCAAGAAACTGTGCGGTTTGGGCACAACTTCGCGCGGCTGGGGAATGAGTTGCCGCTGCGGTGACGCCAGGCAGACCGTCTGCAGGAGCAGGCCTAGCACAAATGCTCGCCGCAGAAAGGCAGTGAAAGTCAACGTCCAGGATTTGCTCCGCACCACTGCGGGGGTCTCCATTTTCACCTCCGGATCTGGCGGAAAGAGCAATCGAGCGCAGCGCCACATTGTAGATCTGCGGCCCTTGCTTCGCTCGACAACTCACAGCCTCAAAGAACAAGTCGCGTGTCTCTCTTCGGTTGCAGATCCCAACTCAGAACAACAACTTTAGGGCGACTTGCCCAATGCGCGGATCGTTGGCCGAAGTCACATAGCCAAACAATGTGGTGTTGTTGATGTTTCCAACCGGAGTCCCAAATTGCGCGTGGTTGAAGATGTTGAAGAACTCAAACCGTAACTGGAGCACCTTGGATTCGGTGAGGTGCGTGTCCTTCAGCAGGGCCATATCCCAATCGTTGAGTCCCGGCCCATGGAAGAAGCGCCTTGCAGCCGTCCCCAGTTGTCCGATGGCCTCCTGACTGAAGAGGGACGCATTAAAGTAGGGCATCCCCGAGCGGGGGTTGTTGTATTGGAGACGCCCCGGCGTGTAATTGGGTAGATCGATCGATGCGCCATAGTAAACCCCCAGCAGGGAATGGTCGTCGCTCTCCGATAGAGTCACCGGAAGACCGGTTGAAAACCGATCGATGCCCGTGATGACCCACCCACTTGCCGCCCGGTGCGGACCGAAGAAATGGGCGAAGGGAAGTTCATAGCGATAACTCAGGACGAAGTTGTGCATCATATCAAAGGAGGAGAGCACCCGCGACAGACGGTAGTTGAGGGGGTTCACATTATCTTCGTAGCCTGAAGCCTGGTCGATCGATTTGCTGTAAGTGTAACCCGCAAGGAGTTCCAACGGGCCGCTGGTGTGACGGAGACTGGCCTGCAAAGAATTGTAGGCGGAGTTTCCCATAGTAATGAAATACTGGTTGCTGCCGAAGTTGGGGCCAAACGGTGCGCGGGTGCTGTTGACGGTAGTGCCATTTGCCGCAGTGTACACGCCGTTTTCGCTAAAGGGCCCACACGGGACCGGCTGAGTCAAGCTCAGGCACAAGGCCGGATTGCCGGGGTTGGACTCCAGGCTGCTTAGCAAGGCATGGCCCTGCGTCCCGACATAAGAAACACTCAGAATACTGGCGTTCCCTAGCCGGCGCTGGATCGAGAAACTATAGTCCTCGGCATAGGGCACGCGATTGTTGTGCCATGTGGTCGGGGACCCGGAGATGGGCAGGAACTTGGCCCAGTTAATGTTGTTATCAGGATTGCTGGCTGAGACGTTGAGGGGAGGAAGCGCCACAGGAAAGCGTTGACCTTCGTTGTTCCCCGTGCCGCGGTCAATAAATGGAGTCGTGAACAAGGGAGGCGCCAGGCTGGCCCAGTAGAGGCCAAACGGAGCGTCGCCCCAGATGTTGCCCTCCGGAACCCCTTCAAACGCCGTAAAGAAGACTCCGAATCCCACGCGAATACTGGTCTGGCCGGAAGCGCCGAGCAAGCGCTTGAGAGGCCCGCGGGAGGAGGTTGGCGCATACGCGAGACCCAGACGCGGGGCGAAATCGTGATAGCGAATCGGAGCAATCGTATTGGGGACCCCGGGGTCCCCAGGGAAGTCCCAACCCGCGGGGGCGCCCGGGAAGACTCTGGATTGCTGGCCCGCAAAAAGGGTCTCCAGCTCATTTCTCTTCTCGGACCAGGGCGTGGTAACCTCCCAGCGCAGGCCGTAATTCAGCGTGAGGTTCGAGGACACCCGCCAACTGTCCTGCGCGTACAAGCCCAGATAATGGGTTCGACCATAGAGGGCCTCCTGCGCGCCCTGGTTGTAATAAGCGGGGGCGCCTAGGAGGAAATCCGCAATGTCGCTCCCTGTTTCCACGCCGGTGAAACCGAACAGCCCATTGCGGACGCCGAGTTCATGGTGGGTGACCTGATCGAAGTGGGCGCTGCCGCCGAACTTGAGCGTATGCGTCCCCTTTACCTTCGAGAGATTGTCCAAAATCTGATAAGTATTGTTGTACTGGCTTCCTATATAACCAGGCACCCCGATGGAAAAACTGTTAAAGGAGATAGGGGGAACGCCCTCGACCGAAGGGCTTTGGACAACGATCCCCGGTGTACCCTCGCCCGTGACAAAACCCAGCGAGCTCAGCGTGACACCCAATCCCCCGCTTGGTGTGCCATTGGCCAACCCCAGGCGCATGTAGTGGATCCGAAATTCATTGACCAGCGTGGCGCCGAAAGTTTTTGTGTCACTCAGGTTGAACATCTGGGCCCGGCCGGCGTTGAGGTCGTTGAAACCGGGCACGCTCGCCGTCTCATAAGGACTGTTCTGGACGTAGTCATCCATGAAGTAGTAACCGGCAATCATGCCATAGCGGCTGTTGAAGTCGATCCTGATGCTTCCCTTGTCGTCACGCAAGGTTCCGTTGAAAGCCGACGTCGAAAAATTGGGTCCGAGGTTGGGCAGCGGGATGTACTTCAGGATATTCACAGAGGGGACGGTAAAGGCGGATTGCGGGATAACCCCGTTCGGGAAAACGCACTGCGCCGTGCTGGTGCAGGCACTAGTCTGGGTAGTGGGATCGTAGAGGGTGTAAGGCTCAAGGGCTTGGACCGGATACCCGAGTTTCTGGGATAAGAGATTGGCCCAGTATGGCCCACTGACCGTATTGGGAGTGAAGACGGGTTTGCCCGTGGCGGGGTCCGTGGAGATCGATCCGAATGCGGACGGGCCGAAGATGCCCTGGCGGTTGGCCGCGGAGGGAACCGCAATATCGCCTGTACTCTGCCCGAGTATCTGCCGCGTACCCTGGTAGTCGCCAAAGAAGAAAAGTTTGTCGCGAAGGATGGGTCCTCCGACAGTGCCGCCGAACTGATTCTGGATGAACTTGCCCCGTTCGGGGCTGAAAAAGTTACGTGCGTCGAGGTTCGTGTTCCGCAGGAACTCGAAGGCGTCACCGTGAAATTGGTTGGTGCCGGACTTGGTGACGGCGTTGATCTGACCGCCGCTATAATTGCCATACTCGGCGTCAAAATTGTTGGTCAGAATGCGGAACTCGGCGAGGGAATCCAGATTGGGGACAATGGCCGTCCCCATGCTGCCGGCTTCTTCCACATTGCCGCCGTTCACCATGAAACCGTTGGCGGACTCCCTTTGCCCGCTCACCGAGAGGTTGCCCGGGTTAAGACCGCCGGAGACGGCGGGGCTGGAATATTGGCCCGAATTGACCGGGACCACTCCGGGCTGAAGCGCCAGGAGGTCCGTGTAACTCCGCCCGTTCAACGGCAGTGTGGTCATTTTCGTGCCGGTGATCAGCTCGCCCATCTGCGTGTTGGTCGTCTCAACTTGAACGGCGCTCGCACTCACTGTTACGTGCTGAGATTCCGCGCCAAGTTGGAGAGTGACGTCCACGAGGAGCCCGGCGTTGACGTCCAGCGTCAGTCCGGTCTGCCGGTAGTCCCTGAAACCTGACTGCTGGACCTCTAAACCATAGTGGCCGACCGGCAGAGAGGGAAACGCATAAAAACCTTGAGCGTCCGTGTGCATGGCTTGGTGCAGGCCTGTCTCGACGTTCAAGGCGGTAACCGTGGCTCCCTGAACCACCGCTCCGGTGGGGTCCTTCACGGTACCGGAGATGCGTCCGGTGACGCTGCCCAACGCGACGTTGCCGGCAAGCCAGAGGAGAGACACTCCAGCAGCCACCAAGACGAACAACGAGCTCCGCCAAACAGGCAAGCCCTTCATCATTTGTATTGCTCGCTTCATTTGATTGACCTCCACTCCTGAATATCGGGTTTTGAGATCGCTTATCTCGCCATCGCACTTCCGCTCGCCGCCAGCCCTGGCGCCACGATATGCGGCACGGCCCTTTGGATAAGTGGGGACAGCCAGCGGTCATGTTCGGGATCGGGAAACTACTCCGACCAGTCGTTGGGCACCTCATGACGTCTGATTGCGGGTCGTCGTTCGGGAGATCCTTGTCCAATTAAACGATTTAATAAATCAATTTATAAAACCGCGCCACGGATTGTCAAGCGATTTTTTCAAGCCATTTTGTCAGTTTGCCTGCTCAGCTTTTGTATGCGCCCCTCACCGCTGACCTTGTGGTGGTGAGAGTCCATCTGTTTCCAAACAGAAGGTGTCGGTCAACTGCCAAGCAGGTACCTAAGGCTGGGCAAGTGCCTTGGTGGACTCTCGCACCAGAAGTTCGGGTGCGACCTTTCGCTGCACGGGGCTAAAGGTACGGCTCTCGCGCGACGCAGTGATGGCATCAAGCAGGATGCCTACGCCCATTGCCCCCATGGTCTCCATGGGCTGGCGGATCGTGGTGAGAGGAGGCGCGTATAAAGCGGCAGGCGCCACATCGTCAAAACCTATGACGGAGTAGTCGTCGGGCACTTTCAATTTGGACTTGCCCAGCGCGCGGATGGCCCCGAAGGCCGTCATGTCGTCAAAGGCGTGGATGGCGGTGAAGGGGCGCTCTCGGCGCAGGAGTTCCTGCGTGAGTTTGTAGCCGCCTTCAAATGCGGACGTAGGGTCATAGAGGTCGGTGAGGTCGACAATCATCTTGGGATCGAGCACGAGACCTGCATCATGAGCAAAGGAACGTACCCCTTTCCAGCGCTCGCGGCTGTCCGCGAGCATCTTGGGCCCGCGAATGAAGCCGATGTGGCGATGGCCGAGGGTGTAAAGGTGTTCGAGCGCCGCGCGCGCGCCGGCTGCGTTATCAATGATGACGGCGCTCATTGCCAGGCTTTTCAATTCACGTCCAATGAGGACCATAGGCACATTCCGCTTTTCGAGGACCGCAAGGATGTCGAGGTCGAGGAGCAGGGAATTGGCCAGCGTGATCAAGCCCTCAACACGGCGATCCAGCAGCATCTCGAGATAGCGCTCGAAGCGTGCCCGGTCATTCTGCGCATCGGCGAAAATGGAAATATATGACGACTGGTAGAGCGAAAGCTCAATGCCCCGGAGAATGTGCGTGCAATATGGGTCCGTAATGTCGAAGACGATGACGCCCACGGTGTTGCTGCGCTTGCTGCGCAGCGAACGCGCGAAGACGTTCGGCCGATAGCCGAGCGTTTTGGCGATTTTCTTGATACGGTTCTTGGTTTCGAGAGGAATGTAACGAGCAAGTGGTGCGTCGTTTAAGACAATGGACACGGTTGTGATGGAGAAGCCACTACTTTTGGCAACATCGTGAATGGTAACCATCAGGTTTGACCCACCGATCAATCCGCGCACGAACTCAAACGGCACGATATGTGATTGCCGTGGTGAAGTCAACTAGGGACAATTGGGCGCCAGCGGTTTTGCAAAGTGGAAAGAGTGGGATGGAGATTGGTCAACGAACACTGAATGCAGACATTTACAGATCTCTGGTCCTTAACAGTGAGTTACTAAGGGATGCAAAGACGTTCCGTGGCTATTTCTAAAGGGAACAATAACACCCAAACGCCCCGTAAAACCGTGCTACAAGATTTTGTCGATGTCCGCCATTATCGCGGTAAAATGAGGAGTGTGCCGTCAGTTAGATTATTTGCCCACAAATACACGGATCCGACCGAGGACAAAGTCGACTATCGGGGCGAATCCTCCAAAGAGAGGGGCCGCACGAAACGGGTCGCTGGCTCATCAGTGGGCATTCGAGCTCCCATCTGCGCTTTTTACGAGGACCATGATGTGACGAGATTCGAACCTGCGGATGCTGCTTACGACGCGGCGATTACCGAAATCCGGTCAATTATGAGGGGCTTAGTTAGGCGTGGCTCTTTTGCAGAATGGCAACCTGCGGAGGGGGAGGTGGGATGTTCGGGCGTGTGTCTTCCGGCACAGCTCGCTCTTCGCCGTGTACGAGGAAGCTTATGCCAGCCGTTCGAGGCGGCAACAAGCCTGTTTCAATTCCTCGTCGGTCTTGGCGTAACAGAAGCGGAGGAGATTCTCACCGCCGCCTCCGTGATAGAAGGCCTCACCAGGCACCGCGGCCACCCCAATCCTGCGAAGGAGAGACATTGCTTTCTCTTTGCTGGTTTGCCCGGGGAGATGCGAGGCATCGGCCAGAATGTAGTAGGCTCCTTGCGGAACGTGTGGCCTGAAACCTGCTCTTTGCAATGAGGTGCACAGACGGTCGCGCTTGACTGCGTATTCGGCGGAGACCTGCCGATAAAATGAGGGCGTCAACTCATTCAGCCCCGCTGCTACACCGCACTGAAGTGGGGCCGGCGCGCACACATAAACCAAATCGTTAATATAGCCAATGGCTTCGGCCCAGCGGGCGTGAGCGACGCTGTACCCAATCCGCCAGCCGGTGATGCTGAAGCTCTTCGAGAATCCAGAAATGGTAATTGCTCGCTCGGCCATCCCAGGCAGAGAACCGGGGCTCACGTGGCTTCGGCCATCATAAAGAAAGTACTCGTAAATCTCGTCGGTGAAGATGAAGAGATCATGGCGAGTGGCAAAGTCGGCGACCCACGCCAGTTCGCCAGCAGTGAAGACCTTGCCAGAAGGATTCGCGGGGGTGCACACTACGATCCCTCTTGTTTTCGGGCCAACCGCCCTCTCCAAGTCCTCAGGCGCAAACGTCCAATCCGGCGGCTGCAAGGTTATATAGGAGGGGACGGCCTCGACGGCCAGCAGCGTGTTGAGATGGTAGCCGTAGTACGGCTCGAACAGGATGATCTCGTCCCCGGGGTTCAGCAAGGCCAGGCAAGCACAATAAAGGGCTCCCGTCGATCCAGCGCTGACAGTGATCTCGGTCTCGGGATCCGCGGCAATGCCGTTGTACTCCCGCATCTTGCGTGCGATCGCGTGTCGCAGTTCAGCCATGCCATCGTATCGGGTGTAACTGTTCATCCCAAGCTCGATGGCGTCACGGGCCCCTTTGCGGACTGGCAAAGGCGCCTCGGTATCGCATACGCCCTGGGCAAGATTGATGCCTTTCACTTTCTCGCACTCAATCGACATGGCGCGAATCTCGGATTGGACGATGGGGGCAGTCCTTCTGCTCAAGACGAGGGACATCGCAGTAACTTCCTTAACGAAACAAGACTCCCTGACGCGGTGAAAGGACCGGATGCATGATCTGCAGCGCCGGTCTCTGAGCGCCGCCGCCCTAAACACAAGAGCGGCGGACAGAGACCGCCGTCACAGCGGGATTAGCACTCAGCCCCTTGCTAAGATAAACTCTCGAACAGCGCCCACCGTGGTGTCCACATGTTCCGGCGTGGTCTCCGCGCTCATGGGGAGGGAGAGAACCTCACGGCAGATACTCTCTGTCTCCGGGAGACGCAGGTCACCGAGCGCCAGGCCCTGATGATGCCACATCGGCGTCGGCCAACTTACAAGGGTTTCAACGCCCTCTCTGCTCAAGTGCTCGCGCAGGCAGTCGCGTTGCTTGCTCCTGACGACATAATTCTGAAAAACGTCAAAACAATCTGCCTCGCTGAAATGCGGCAATCTCAATTCGGGGATCCCTGCTAACCCACTTCGATAGAGTCCGGCAATCTTACGGCGATGCTCGATCCACTGCGGGAGGTGACGGAGCTTTACGTCAAGGACGGCGGCCTGAACATTATCCAGCAGCGCTGTCTGCCCGTGACAGTGGTACTCGCCCGTTTCCCGATCTTCGCCGTTGTATCGAAGCAAGGTCGCCATGCGGGCCACGTAAGGGTCATCGGTAGTAATGGCTCCGCCGTCGCCAAATCCGCCGAGAATCTTAAAGGGATAAAAGCTCCAACAGCCCGTCAAGCCGATGCTGCCCGCCTTCCTTCCTTTGTGGCTTGCCCCAAGGGACTGGCAAGCGTCCTCAATGACTGCCAGCCCGTGCCGGGCGGAGATTCCCATGATGCGGTCCATTTCGCAAACCCGGCCGTTAAGATGCACCGGAATGACCGCCTTGGTGCGTGGGGCGACGGCAGCTTCAAACGCGGCTGGATCCAGGTTGAAATCTTCGCGGACGTCCACCAGGACGGGCTTGGCGCCACAATTGACAACCGCTGAAACGGTGGCAACGAAGGTGTGCGCGGGGACGATAACTTCATCACCCGGTCCAACGCCGGCGGCCCGCAAGGAGAATTCCAAGGCGTGATATCCGCTGTTGAGCCCCACAGCATATTTCACCCCAACATATGCGGCGAAATGCATCTCGAAATCCCGCAGGTGTTGGCGGCAGATCAGGTCGCCATTCGTAAGACAGTCGATTATCGCGGCGTCGATTTCAACTTTGAGATTCCGATAGTGTTCCTTGGCGTCAACGAAAGGAACTTTCCATCTCATGTTTAACCTAGGTGGAACCAAACTCGTGCGTGTCATCCCAAGCATGCTCTTGTGCTCATTCAGGGCACGAAAACCTCGCCTGGGGCGAGCGAGTAACGCTTGTTGCCGGACAACCCCCAAGAGCGAAGCGATGTCTCGACCCGCTTTACGATGCCGTCTACCGATAGCAAATAGACGTCCTTGAGGTACTCCTGACTGCCGACCGTCGTTGTAAACACAGGGGGAATGCCTAAGCGTTTGAACCAAACGTGGAGCCCCGATTCAGCCAGAGTCTCTGCTACAGCGCTGCCAAGACCACCCAGGATGCTGTGCTCTTCAACTGTAAAAACAGCTTCAGTCTCCCGCGCCGCCGCTATCACCGCCTCTGTGTCCAACGGCTTCACTGTGTGCATGCTTAGGATGCGGGCTCGGATGCCTTGCTGCGCGAGGCGTTCTCCGGCCAGCACCGTCGTGTGAAGCATCGTCCCCGTGGCAATCAGTGTAATGTCACCCTCCTCTCTCACGTGAATGGCTTCCCCCAGCCGGAAGCTGACGCCGGGCTTGTGGACAAGCGGTTCGCCCGATTTCCCGAGGCGTAGGTAGGCTGGTCCCGGTTGGTCGACCAGGGCGCGCACGGCGAGTTCAGTTTCGAACGGGTCTCCGGGAGCAACCACAGTCATGTTTGGGAGCGCGCGCATCACTGCCATGTCCTCTGTGGCATGATGAGTTACGCCCAGGGCGCCATAGCCTAACCCGCCGCCGACGCTGACAATCTTCACATCGGCGTTGTGGTAACAGACGTCGTTCCGAATCTGTTCCAAGCAGCGGAGGATGGGGAAATTGGCGATTGAGTAAGTGAAGACCACCTTTCCGCACATGGCTAAGCCGGCGGCAATGCCCGTCATATTCTGCTCTGCTACACCCACATTCAAAAACCGAAGTGGGAATCTCTCTACGAAAGGCTCCACCACTCCAAAGCCCACATCCGCCACGACCAGAGATATTCGCTCGTCTGTTTCGGCCAATTCCAAGAGTGTTCTGATGAAGGCGCTCCTCACTCCGCGACCCCCAATTCCGCCAGCGCGCGCTGCAATTCATCCTTGTCCGGGGGACGATAATGCCAGAGGACAGAGTTCTCCATGAAACTGACACCTTTTCCTTTCACAGTATGGGCGATGACGCAACTCGGGCGCCCCAACTGCCACGGCACGGTTTTGAGAGTGTCTTGAATCTCCGCCAAGTCATGCCCATTAATCTCTCGGACCGACCAACCAAAAGCCCGCCACTTATCGCCGAAAGGCTCAAGAGCGAGCGTGTCCTCAGTCCTGGCCAGACTTTGGATCTTGTTGTAATCAACGATTGCCACCAAGTTATCGAGGTGATGATGGGATGCGAACAGGATTGCCTCCCAGGTCGAGCCCTCATCACACTCTCCGTCGCTGAGCAGTACGAACACACGGTACAGCCGGTGGTCACGCTGGCCGGCCAAAGCCATGCCGCAGGCTATTGCGAGTCCGTGCCCTAGCGACCCTGTTGAGACTTCAATACCTGAAACATCGGAACGCGTAATGTGTCCTGCCAGGGCGCTGCCATTCTGGTAGAACGTGTCAAGCTCCTCGACGGGAAAGAATCCTTTTTCGGCAAGCACAGCGTACACGCCGGCGGCCCCGTGCCCCTTACTCAAAATGAACCGGTCGCGGTCGGGGCAATGGGGCTCCGCAGGATTGACGCGCAGAATTTTACCATAGAGCACGGCCAATAGGTCGGTCATGGAAAGCGAAGTACCAACGTGAGAGCTCTTGGCCCGATGCGTCATCCTTACGACGTGGCGGCGGATTTTCCCCGCCAGTTTCGAGATGTCAGTGAGATCGGCCTTTTCGCTCATTCAATTGATCCTATACCTGGAGGTCCTAAAACAGCGTCCGGACGCTCGGGGGGGCCTAAATTCACGCTGGGAGTTCCCGGCATTTCACCCAGAACCTCGGGCTTCCCACCCGCAATTGCCCAGAGGGTCGTTAGAATGATTCTCAGATCAACCCAGAAGGAATGATGCTTCGTGTACTCCAGACCGAGCCGGATTTTCTCCGGTCGAATTGTTTCCCGGTAAGTCAAATGAGGGTCCGGGCTTCCCCTCAGGATTTCGCCCTCATTGCGGAATCGGATCGAGGCCCAGTCGGTGATTCCGGGAGTCACGGAAAGCAGTTCGCGCTCTTGTGGCGTGTAAAGGTCAACCTCGAGAGGGACCTCCGGCCTTGGTCCCACAAGGCTCATCTCACCTTTCAAGACGTTAAACAACTGGGGCAGTTCGTCGAGTTTATACCTTCTTAGGATTCTTCCTACTTTAGTAATCCGGGGGTCATCATCCGGCGTCGAGGGGCCGCCCAGTTGCTCCGCGTCAGCTACCATGGTCCGGAACTTGAGCAGGCGGAACCGCTTGCCGCCTCGCCCGACCCGGACACCTCGATAGAAGGCTGGGCCGCGAGAAGTCAGTCTGATCCAGATTGCGACCAGCAAGATGAACGGAAGCAGAACAGTTAAACCCAGCAAAGAGAAGAAAAGATCGAATACTCTCTTCACCATTCCGGGCTTATGTATGATAAGCATGCTCTGGTAGCTTACTTTATTTTCGACCACAAAAACCAGGTCGTTCTGTCCCTTGTGCACGCTCGTCCAGCCGACTTGTTTTGCGCCCATCTTCTCATAAAACTTGTGCGCCCGCCGCTGCCCCTCACCGGCCACGATCTTCACCTGACCCACACCCATCATCGCGAAGCGGTGCATCAGTTCCAAAAACAGAGTTTGAGCAAGTCCCGTCCCGCGGTAAGCCGGACGGACGGCAAAATTGAGGATTTCAGCCCCGGGAAGGACTGGGTTGCACTGCTTCGTCGGATATAGAAGAGTCTCGAAGGCTTTTCTCAGCCGAGTCCAGGACAGCAGCCGAGGCAGAAATACTCTCAAAGCCGACAGTCCGTTGCGTTTGAGGAAATCGCGATACAATGCGGCGCAGTCCACGGTTCCCACAATGAAACCGACCGGCTTCGCCTCTCCGTCCTGAAACCCGGCGACAACAATACAATTGTGATTTTCGGCTATTTCAGAGTACAAGAGCCGCAACGCTTCTTGACCGAGAGACGTCAAAAAGCCGTTTTGAATCTCGCTTTGATGGAGTTCAGCAAACCCTTCGATCTCCTGAGCGTTAAACCCAACCGTCTTGAGCCTGCATGCTTTCTCTTGCTTCATCGACAAGCATCCCCGCCGGCTGTTCTTGCAATATCATAAGAAACCGCCCGTTCGCGTCCCGCGCAACCCCCACGTTGCAGGTTGATCAAATCAGGCTTCGCTGCTGAATGGTCCGCAGAAAGTCCAAGGTCCGGTCAATGTCCGCCTGTCGAACGGATTCGTGAAGAGGGAGACTCACGATTCGCCCACAGGTGTCCTCGGCAATTGGGCAGCAACCCTTTTCGTACCCCACGCTTTTCCACTGCTGACTTGTGAGTGGATGCACCGGTGAAGCGAACAGATCCCCCAATTCCACATTCCACTTCCGCGCCTCACGCAACACACGACGCTTGTCCTGAACTATGAGTGGATATTGCAGATAGACGGTCTCACCCCCTCGGGGCGACTTCGGGCGCACGAGGCCAAGTTGGGTAAAGCCATTTTCATATTGGGTCCCCACGCGTTTCCGATGCAGAATACCGGCCTCCATCTCCGCGAGCTTGCCCGCCAGCCGCGCGCGAAGAGAAGGCGCCATTTTGCGCTGATATTCATCGCTTGCTTTGCCCGAGAACTCCTCATCGGGAAACGTTCCGATGATAATGCCTATTTTCGAAAGCCTGCGATAGATCTCGCGTATTGTCCAAAAGAAGGTCGGCCGCCGAAACATCGCGTGAGCGATGTACTGCAAGTTGACCCTAACCACATCGTTTAGCGGTGGGTCCACGAATGTGTCATACAAAGCCCGCATGTTATGAAGGAGCTTCTCAGAATGCACGACCGCCGCTCCCCCTAAGCCAATAACAATAGGCTTTCCCCACTCGTAGGAGTAAAAGGCTGCATCTCCGATGCAACCCAACCGTTTTCCCCCGTAGGTCGAACCAAGCGTGTGGCAGCAATCTTCGATAACAACCAAGCCACGGTTGCGGGCTAGGGCGACGATTGCGTCCATAGGAGCAGGGATCCCGAAGGTATGTTGGACAATGATAACTCTGGTTCGCGGAGTTACCCGCTGTTCCATCTGCCGGGGATCGAGGTTATAAGTTTTCGGATCTATATCCACGTAGATGGGGCGCAGACCGAGAGCGACGATGGGGCTGGGGACGGCGAGGCATGTGAATGCCTGCAGTATTACCTCGTCGTGGGGTTCTGCATTGAGAGCTCGAAGCAGCGCGTAAAGGGCAACACGCCCGCGGTAGAAATAAAACGTGTTTTGGCTGGTGGAGCCTGTCATAGGTAAACCGGTTGTTCCAGGCTAGGGCGTGCGTCGGCTACAGGCTTCAAGATTCCGTAAACTGAGCCAAACGCGTACGTGATATGTATCAAGGCAAAGACCAAGGGGGCCGCAAGCAGATAGCGCAGGTCGCGTTCCTTCCTCGCCAGAGGGACAGCACAACCGATACTCGCCACTCCATAGACCGAAATGATCCCTTTGAACACCCACCAGAAGAGTGGTACGAACCACGCCGCAGCAAACGACACAACTAAGCTACCCAGGAAGGCCAACGGAACAAAATTCCTGAAAGCAAAGATCTTTCTCCGTGCAACTTTACTCGCGAAGAACAGCCATGAACTTCCTACCATGGTCCAGCGAATGTATTCGAGGAGCCCGCTGCGAGCGTAGTAAGTGCACTGAATGTCCGGCGCCAGAAGGATCTTTCCCCCCGAGTCTCGCAGCCTCTGGTTAAACTCTCGATCCTCTGCTCTTTCCAGCGCTTCGTTGAAAACTCCCACTCGTGCGAATACCTCTTTTCGGTAACACCCGCCAAAAACCGTATCCACCCATCGCGCCCGTCTGGTACCCACTCTGAAGAATGCGTTGCCGGCAGTAAAAGGGCTTGATACCGAATACGCGATGGCTTTGCCGATGAACGTATCTTCTTGAGGTTCTGTCTTCCGCACCCCGCCCACATTATCCGCCGAAGAGTTTTCCAAGTGCTCCACGCACTTCGCCAAGTATGGAACGTCGTAACGCGCGTGAGCGTCCAGCCGTACAACGATATTCCCCTTCGCATGGGCGATGCCGATATTCAGCGCGTGTGGTATCAGTTTCTTCGGGTTGTCCAGCATCTTGATAAAGGGGTAGCGCTCACTATAAGTCCGGAGGATGTCTCGCGTGCCATCCTCACTCATCCCGTCGACCACCAGGACTTCGAGCTTATCTTTAGGATAAGTGTTGGCAACAACGGAATCGAGACACGCACCGATATACTTTCGTTCATTCCGGCAAGGGATCATCACAGAAATCATTGGCAGATCATTCATCGAATGCCACCTATTCAGTCGTTGCGGCCCGTCACGAACGCCGATCGGATCAATACCACAAACGGCCGTAGTTTGCTTTCAAGTAAGCCACGGCTTCAGCATCCAACCGCTTCCTGGGAAGACTCCTTAACGCGGTGATTCCTGCAACAGCGCCGCTAAGGGAATCACCCAAGCACCCGTAGCGGAAGCCAACCGCAAGAAAGTAGAGGATCCAGCCGCCAAGGTAAGAAACGAGGTAAGGGAAAGGGATGTGCTTGTACCCATTCCAAATGCGGTTCCGGGTCAGATAGTACAGTCTGTTCCTGCCGTCGCGGTCCGACTGAACTACCGACGAGGCAGGAGAATGACGCACGGTGATTTCGGGTGTGTAAAGCAACGAAAAGCCTGCCTCGATCTGCCGATAGGCATGGTCCAGTTCTTCGTCACCGTATACCAGGTCCTGCTGGTAAAGGCCGCAGCGCCGGAAGACTTCCTTACGGATTGCATGTCCTGCGCCAACGTAATAGGAGACCTGCGTCGCGCTATCGGTCAGGGACGGAATTTTCTTGCGCCATCGCCGCGGAAAAGGTACCTGCAAGCTGGTCCGTCCGTTAACGGTCATGATGATCTTGAACGCCAGCGTTCCCAAGTCAGGGATGCTGGCGAAATAAGCGGCGGCCATCTGAAGCGCCAGGGGGTTCTCTAGTGCCGCGTCGTCGTCGAGAAACACCAGGATTTCGCCGGCAGCGTCCTGAACGAGGTGATTCCGTGATCCCGCCACACCCAGCCTCTGCTCTGAGCGTGTCCAGCGAATCCGCGCTTGCCCGAAGCGGCTGGCTAGCCTATCGGCAAGATTCTGCCGGGAAGCATCATCCAAAACCACGATTTCGAACCGCGGGTAATGTTGTGGCAGTACGCTGGCAAGACAATGCGAAAGCAACTCGGGCCGGTCTCGGCTGGCGATCAGAACCGATACGAGCGGCAAGGCTGACGGCGCCAAGCCGTCTTGTGCACCGGTCATGTGGTCCAGTTTTCCTGTTATTCCTGCCGACGGTGGCTGTCGTATCCAAGCAAGCTGCGCGACGGCTTCCATTACCGGTTGCCCACGAGCAGCGGATTCGTCAATGGCAGGTCCGGCGAACTCGCGGTGAGCGGGCTTCCCTGATGCGATCTTGACACGTGACGGAGCGCGCCCGCAAAGCCGATCAAGAACCACATCTCCTTGTGCGCAGCGGAGGTCAAGAAAAAGGCCGTGACGTGAAATCCGACGAGTGAAGCGGCCACGGCGCCGCTCAGTGCGGCCAGATCCGTCACACCTTGCCGGGCAAAGCGCCCGGCAGCGGCAAGACTTTCCCAAAAGCCGAAAGCGTTTAAGAGCAGGAAGCCGGCGAGTCCCACCACGCCAACTTCGACGAGATTTTGCAGGTGTGTATTATGCGGCTCCATCCATCTTTCTTCCAAGAATCCGGCACCCTTGCCGATCCAGGGTGACTCACGCCATCTCTCCAGGTAATCATCCCAGATCTGTAGACGATCATCCCGTTTTGGCTTTGCGACTTCGTCCTCTGGCGTGGTGGATATCCGATCCCACAGGTCCTGGGGCGCCACGTAGGCGGCAAACCCTGCGACGGCTAACATCACCGCCAGAAGTCCGGCTCGACTCCACGCTCCCGCAAGCAACCTCCTCTGCGATCTGTCACTCCGTGCCCTTGTTCGTTTAGAGAGAGGAAGGAACAACGAGCACGCCCCAAGGGTCAGGATGCATCCTAGGACCCCGCCGCGGGAGGCCGTCATGCCCAGGCCAACAAGGCTAAGCCCGATGAAGGCCACCATAATCAACTTGAGCATCGTGCGTTGCGCTCGAATTAATAGGGCAAAGGCGAAGGGTAGCGTCGTCACAAGAAAAGCAGCGGTGTAATTGGGATCCGCCAACCCATAGGCTCGCAATTCGTGACTTGGAAAAAGGCCAAACAGGTTGTAGCGGCCTGTCCATCCCTCATAAATGGTTTCCAGCGAAACAGTTGCCGAGCCGACACAGAAGATCCAGCTCACTCGCCAGCTTCGAAGCGGGTCTCGGAGCTCGTAGGTTGCCGCCAAAGTCGTCGCGAACAGGGCGAAGTAGGTGAGCGCCATCTGCTGGTGAGCGAAGGTCCAGCGATGGTTCAACAACGCCAGCATCAGGTAAACAATGGATACGAATCCCAGCAAAAGAGGAATCCGCGATCTTATGGTCGTTTCCTCAGAACTTATCAGTTGCCGGAGACACGCTGCCGTGATAAAGAGAATGGCGGCTAACGTCGGCACGGAAACGGGAACCGTCGAGCCTCCTGGGGCAGGAACCTGGACCGGTACCTGGAAAAGAAAGAGGCTGGCAGCATAAATGTACAAGACGCTGTCCGGAAACCCAATCGTAAAAAGCAGAGCCAGGGCCGCTGCGACCGCAGTCAAGGTTGGAGCCGGGAAAACAAAGGAGAGATAAGACACGAGCGCCAACGCCAAGCTGGCAGAAATAAGTTTAAATCCCGCGCGGTTGGAACGCTCTTTGCGCATCAGGTCACCCCGTCTGTTCACAGGCTTGATTTGGGGCCAACAAGTTGTCATACACTGACCGATAGCAGTCGGCGGCCCTTCTGATATCGAAGAACAGACGGGCCTGCTCGCGCAACTGCCGCCCCACGAGATGACGCCGTTGGAGGTCCAGGAGCGATAGCAACGCATCCCGAAGTGAGCTTGCGCTCTCGGGTTCAGAAAGCACCACCTGGAGGCCAAGGCGGCGCAAATCGGTTAAGCCGCCTGCCTCGGTAGCCACGACCGGAATTCCAATGCAACAGGCTTCGATTACGCTAATGGGAAAGGCCTCGGTATGTGTGGACAATACGAAGATGTCAGCCGCCGCGAGGAGCTCATGCACGTCGCTTCGCCGGCCCAGGAACAAGACCCGGTTGTGAATTCCTAGTCGCCGAACCAGGTCCTGAAGCTCAGCCCGTTCGCCGCCGTCTCCAACCACCAGCAATTGCGCATCACCGGAACTGCGAAGGAATTCAGAATAGGCACGAAACAACGTTGGGTAGTCCTTAGGCCGGTTGAGTGCAGCCACGGTGATGAGCAGCAGCGCTTTTTCGCCGACGCCCAGTGCCTTGCGCTTAGCTTCAGGGCAGAAATCGCCCCTCAACTCCAAGCGCTCAAGGTCGATGCCGTTGCGGATTACTTGCGGCCGCACGACCCCGCCGGTAAATCTCTCCATGGCGTCGGCGGTGTACTGCGACACGGCCACGGCCCAGTCGCACGCTGGCGCGATTCTGCGAATCAGGAAATCCGATCGCTGCAATCCCCGATCAACGTTGGCGTGAATCGTATAAACGATCGGAACATAGAGCCCCGTAGTGCGAAGGATCAGCGCTGCTAGCGCCGCATAATAACCGTGGCAGTGGAGACAATCGGGTTTCCACTTGCCCAAAGCATGTCTCAAGCGCAGAAGCCCAAGAGGATCAAGGCGCAGCTTTTTTTCCATCCGTATTGGAATGGCGGCGCCGTGGGCGTGCATGTTCCGCACCCCATCCTCCCCGTAAAGAAACCAGATGGCGGTCTCAGTTCCCCCGCCACGCATCGCCCTGCACAGATCGAGGACAAAAGACTCAATGCCGCCCGTCAGCCAGTCTTCGCAGATGTGAGCCACCCTCATTATTTCACGGGGCCATGCGCGCCGGACCCAAGCACAGGCGGAGCGTCTTACAAGCGTCAAAAAACGCTTCGCGCGCGACTAGCGTCAAAACCAGGAGGTAAACCGCCAGGGCGAGTGGAGGGGCGTAGAAAAGAATCAGTGTGCGTGGTAGGTGGGACGTCACGGCCATCATCATTAATCCTGCCGCAAGGCTTCCGTAAAAGGCGCGCCCGACATTCAACTCAAACCCGGCGCGCATAACCAGATGGATATAACCGCACAGGAGGAAACCATGCGCGACGAGGGCGGCGGTTGCCGCGCCCTCAGCCCCCCAGAGGTGCCCTAGCGAGAGTGTCAAGAATGCCAGCAACACGGTTGCACATGCGAGACTGTTCCGGCGCTGCCTTACCAGATTGCACGCGATCAGGAAAGTCCCACCCAATGCTTCCACGACAAGAAGCATGGCGAGGAATGCGATGATCCGCAGGACCGGCGCGGCAGGAGCAAAGCGAGGGCCCAGCAAGGCGCATATCTCTGGTGCAAACATTGACAAAAGGGCAACCACGGGCACCGTGAAGAGAAAGAAGAGGTTCAACAATTGCTGTCCCAGGTCTTGCATCTCGTTTCGCAAACCGGCCTGCTGGAGTCGGGTCATCACTGGCAAAAGAGCGTCAGCGCACGCAAACGCCAGTTGTGCAAAAAGCGTGATGACCGTGCTGGCAGCAGCGAAGCAACCGACCATTTCCTTGGAGGCGACGAGGGTGAGGCAGAGGATGGGAATCTGGCTGTAGACCAAGACCGTCAAGGAATAGGAAAAAAAGGGCCAAGCTGCTTTAATGACGCGCCGGAATTCCCCCAATTGCCAATCCTTGGGGGTGGGATAGAACTTCTGGAGCTGTGTTAGCCGTGCAGCCAGCACCAGCAGCGACCTTACCATAAGGCCTGCCAGAAGAACAAAAACTGATAATCGCCAGTGAATGACCAGCACAGCCAGTGCGATGAGCCCCGAGGCACTGAGCAACGAACCCGGCAGTATGGCACGCGAGCGGAGGTCTGCGGTCAACATGAAAGAACAAAGAATGCTTGTTCCTTCCAGGTTGCAGACGATCAGGCCCGTACACAAACAGGCTGCGTACCAGTGCCCCTGGTGGGCGAAAATGAAAACCAGGACTGCCTCAGCGGCGGCCGAGACCAGAGTCACCAAGAGCGACATTGCTATGATCGGCCTTCCTTCTCGGGGATCCGCAGCCACGGTACGGGCCGCGTAGGGAGTGAGACCGAGGTCCAGAATAGCGTTGGCAAAAGCTCCCGCAGCCAGAGCAATGCTGTAAATGCCAAAGTCAGCTGGCCCGAGGTACCGCACTAGAAACAGCCCGGCAAGAACGGTGCCAACTTTCAAGGCCCCTTTATCGACCCAGAGCCACAGCGTATTCCTGCCGAAGCTTCCGAGGGCGCCATGCGTGCGATGTTGAAACTCAATGGCCTGAGCCATTTTGTGAGAGTGCGTCCCGTGGAAAGGAGGCCAAGAGAGGAATTCCTAAGACCAACTCGACGTCCTCGGGATTTCTAAAAGACGAACTGATGTACTGCTTGAGAAATGCGGCCCCTACGCCGGAGGAACCTGCCACAAACAACCCTATAAAGAGCATCAGCGCAGGACCGAAGCCCGAAGGTAAAGCGGGAGCCGTGGCCTTTTCCACGATGGAAGCGTTCACGATACGCTTCTGGTCAAGCGCATCGGAGATGCGCGCTTCCTCGCGTTTATTCACGTAGAGGAGGTAATTGGCTTCCTCGGATTTGGCATTGCGAAGCAGATCCTGCTGCCCCAGGTCCTTTTTACCGAGGGCGAGCAGATCGGCGCGGTAAGCATCAATCTGCTGTTCAAGGGCTGCTGATTGTACCCGTAGCGAGGCGAGTTCGGCGGTCGATTTGACGAGGTCTTCGGCCAGCCATTGGTAAGTGGGATTCCGGTCAGTAGTGTCTTCGTGAAGAGGTGAATTCTCCTCTTGTGCGATAGCCGCCTCAGTTTCCGCAATCTGGGACCCAACTTCGCGAACGATACGATGGCTGGGTGCGTACTTGCCTGCGAGTTCCGTCCGCCTCAACTGGAGAGCCAACAGATTCGTTTTCATTTGTTGCAGGAGGAGTGGGCTGGTTTTAACCTGTGTGGTCAGCCGGTCTGGCGTGGAGGCCATCTGCGTGGTGAGGGTCTGGATTCGCTCGGTGGTAGCTGCGATGAGGGCGCGGTTCTGGCGGAGAGTACCCTGAAAGTCCGCCAGTTTTTGCTCGGCAGCAGCCACTTCGGTTTGTACCGATACGGTGTTCTGCTCGCGGTTAAACTCCCCCAGCCGTTTTTCGGCTTCCTTAAGCGCCTCCCCGTACCGAGCGGCTTCCTGCTGGAAGAACGCAAACGTTCCGGGAGGGCGCTGGACCTCCAGGTGCTTCACCAGGTAAAGTTCAGTGAGCGTCTTCAAAACTGAGGCCGCCACGGTCGGATCAGGTGATGTGTAAGTAACGCTGATAATGTTCGTCTTCCTGATCGAATCAACCTTCAACCTCTTCTGCAGCGCGCGCACGGCCATGGCAACCGCGAACTGCTTGCTGCGTTGGTCCGACGAGGCTGGGCTCAGCGCACGAAGAACGCTTCCCCAGACGGAGTTGTCCGACCGGCGGTCGAGCCCACAGGTGATCACCACTTTCTCGAGCAAGTCTCGGCTTCTCACGAGCTCTACTTCAGAGTTCAGGTCCTCTTCAGTAACCGCTGGGGGAAGACTGTTAGCGGCGTCGCTTCCGGGGCTCACTACGGGATCCGCCCGCTCGCGTTTGATCAAGATTTTTGTCTCCGCCTCATACGTGCTAGGCGTCATGAGCGCAGATAGAACCGCGCCCAGAAAGATAGGACAGAAAACCATGAGGAGAAGTTGCCAGTGGTGGAAACAAGTCCAAACGACATCGCGCAAGTTGGAAGGCCGCTGAAGTCTTCCCCCGTAGATGGTCACGCTCTGCTCTTCCATGTGTGCCTCCGAGGCAGATTGAGCACTAGAAAAGAAATGGGTCGACGTACATCCCGATTGCAGAAGTGGGGATGAACCTGCCGAGCTTGCTCAATGTGCTGCGTGGTACGAACAACAGGTCGCCCGGCATGATCTGGAGATCTTCGCTCAGGCGTTGGCTGCCGGCAATCTTGTTCAGGTTGATTTTCTTGACCTCCCACCAATCGTCCGAGGCCCGCCGAAACAGTATCACCTGCGAAGATTTCCCACCCTCTTTAATGCCACCGGCCATGGCCACAGCCTGTAGACAGGTCGTACTCCCCTTCAGCTCGAATCTTCCCGGAGAGGTGAACTCTCCCGCGGCGACAAAGTACGGCCGCTCGAACGACTTGAGTACTACAGTGATCTCCGGGTCGTTCAGCAAACTTGCATAGCGTTCTTTGAGCGCGCTAACAAGTTCCGGCGTCGTCATTCCCGCTATATGCATATCCTCCAGACCATGCAAGTTAATGAAGCCGTCCGGTTGCACAGTCACAGCTTCGTCGTACTCAGGGGTGAGAGGAAAATTAATTTCCAGCTCATCACCAGTTTGCAACCTATAGCGGGGGTTTCTTCGTTGCAGCATTGGCGGTCCCGCTGCCCGCTCTCCACTCCCCTCCTGAGCCGGAGTTGCAGCGCCATTGCCCGGTGAGCGCAGCGCCAGCGCCGCGTCACCTTGACCTGCGCTCAAGGCCGGAAACGTGCCGACAATGATCGCCGCGAGCAATACGATGAGAGTTTTCTTTTCCAAGTGCCACCGCCTTCGTGCTTGTTTTCTTCGAACCTCGTACGGGCGAGGAAAAACCTGCCCGTCGCTGCCCTCAGTACGTCGTGCGGGCATGTTGCCGAGTGCGAGGGGGCGCCCCCCTCGCGCAGCACACCTCACAGGGCGCCCGCGCCGGACCGGCAACCATCGTTGACACGGCTCCGCCCTGTCAGTTACATTTTCGCAACTGTCCTTCGCTTGGCTCTTGGGCCGAGGCGATCGGCATGGTTGCTCGAAGCTGTTAGACGTTGCGGTACAAAAACTCCGGAATCGGGAAGGTGCGCTTGTTCAACACCGCGCCCAAGAGCCGGACTTCGGCCAGGTCGAGACTCTCCTTAGCTCTTCTGGCTGTTTCCCGCCGCGTGGAATTCGCTTGCAATACCATCACCACCCCATCCGCTAGCTTGCCCAACAGCACAGCATCGACATAGAGTTTGATCGCCGGGCCGTCGAGCAACACATAATCGAACTCGGCTCTCAGTTCGGCTATAAGTGAGTGGAAGCGTTTCGAAGTCAGAAGAGCGTGAGGGTCAGCGGTTTTCAACCCACATGGTATTAACCATAAGTTGCCGCCGTTCAGTCGACGAGCAAAGTTGCGGATCGGCCCAGGCTGAAGTACTGCGTCTGTTAGCCCGCAAAGGTTGTCTGTTCGGAAGTGCTCGTGCAAGAAGGGCGCGCGCAAGTTCGCATCCACCACACAAACGGAGCTTTCCACCTGAGCTGCCAGAGTTTCGCTGGCGCGGGCGCACACCCAGCTCGACCCATCCCCTGTCTCGACGCCACAAAACATCACCGCATGAGGCGCGTCCGGCCCCGGCAAAATGAACAAACGCTGCACGAGTTTCATCCGTTCTTCGCGGCTAAACGCTTCCAGATCGAAGCGAGGTCGGTGCCCATTGCCGGATACTGCCGGAGGGATCGGCGCCGGGAACAATTCCTCTTCTCTGTCAATTTGCTGCAACAATTCGAAGTTTCTACTCATGTCTAATACCTCGCAGCGGTCGTCGTTTGAGCATCTGCCGGTCCTTCAGAGCAAGTCCCTGCCGACGTCCGGCCTCGTTCGGGGAGCACGATCTGCTGTCCGGTTTTAATATGGTTCGGATCGGTAATGCGCGGATTCAGGGCACGAATCTCCTCGACCATGTTTCCGTCATATCGACCAAAATAGCAGAGGCTGATCTGCCGCAGCGTTTGCCCCGGTTTCACCTCGACGACATTTGTAGGGGCGGCAGACGGAGGACCAGGCAGCGGGTCGGCTGAAAAGACACTCGTCAGCCGTGTCCCGACTACCCCCCGCACCGAGTGGAACAAGAACAGGCTCACCAAGATGAGTAAAGCCGCCAAGCTTGCGGCACGAAGCCGCCGGCGCCAAAGACCGGGATGTCGGGCCAAGCGCGCTGCCACCTGCGCCCGCAGTATGGGAACCAGTTCCTGCTCATGCTCGGAAGCACTTCGCTGCCAGGCAAAGGCTTCGACGTCTAAATCACGGGCGGCTTCCAACACAATCTCCAGATCAACTTTCTTACGCCCCAACGCGCAGCTCAAGGAGAGGGCGTTGAAGCACAGACTGTTGACATTGCGCGGAATGCCTCCGCTGCGAGCAGCGATGGCGGCGAGCGCCTCCGGGGTGAACGGCGGCCTTCCCGCGTAGCCCGCGACGCGGAGCCGATGCTCTATGTAGCGGATCGTTTCCGCAGCCCCGAGCGGTTCCAGCCGGCTCAAAACGGCAATGCGCTGCCGGAACTGAAGCAGGGAGGCGCCGGCCAGCTTGTCAGCCAACTGCGGCTGGCCGGAAAGGACGATCTGGATGAGCTTCGAGCTGGGCGTCTCGAAATCCGAAAGCAGTCGCACCGTTTCCAGTACGTCGTCGCCGAGATTTTGGGCTTCATCGATGACCAGGACAAACCGCATGTCCGCATGCTGGAGTCGGACCAAAGCGTCATTAAATTCCTTGTGCATCCGAACCACATCATCACCGTGGCTCTCGATGCCCATATCGGTGAGCAAATAGCGGAGAAACTCCCGTGAGTCGCACTGGGTGTGGAATAAAAAGGCGGTGTATGCAGACTTGCGCAGTCGCTCCAAAAGCTGAAACAGCAGAGTAGTCTTGCCCATCCCCGGCTGCGCGATCAGCGCCACGAACCCACGGCCAGCCTCGACGGCGCAGTACAACGACGCCAGCGCCTCGCGGTGTGTCGGGCTCAGATAGAGAAAGCGCGGGTCGGGAGTCACACCGAAGGGCTGCTCGCGCATTTGATAGAAGTCTAGAAACATATCCAGCTTTATCTGAAGCTATCGGGGTATCGCCCTTCTGCTGCGGCAGCGGCGGATTTTCCGGCGCGAGATACCCGTAAGTTTCCGACCTAGTTTCAACAGGTATTGTTACAGCCAGATCAAAACAGATGTCCTTTGCTGTTAAGAATACTGCCGCTGAGCACATCGCAAGCAGGTCTCGGTTTTCCCGACTGCATCTCGAAAGCGCTGCGCGACCTGCAAACAAGCGGACAAGATCGTGGTGTTAAAGCGGCGGGGTGCGCTCTCGTTTGTGCGTAAACTAGGTAAAGCGTAAGCATGAATAACTATTATACGATAGAGGTATAATATTATAGATAAGATACAATAGTCAAAATGTCACTTATTCCCCACCCGGCCTTCGTCGCAAACCCTGCGCCCACATTTAATCGGATTGTAATCTTGCGGCCATAAAAGCGCAACACGAGTGGGAGAGCATAAGCACCCTTAAAATGTTTTCAGGTTGCTAGAGATTTCTGGTCGCCTGTCGTGGCCTAAGCGGCGGACAAAGACCCGATTGCTAAGTCGGGATGGCGAAGCCCTGGCAAACTTGGCAGTCTCTAACCGCACGGCGCCATGTTTCACATCAATTCTCTTGTAGGGGCGGTTCGATGGGCCACGCGTAGCGGCGTCGATATTCCAAGCCGCCCGGTTTCCCCAGTAACAGCTACCTTCCTGAGTGACAAAGGGTGGAAAGTGAATTTGGCTTTGTTCCGAGAGGAAATGCCTGTACCGATAGCCGCACAACCGGGACGCTATTGGTTTGCCGTATACACTGCGTCAAACCACGAAAAGAAGGTGCAGCAGCACCTGCAGATGGGGGAGATTGAAACCTACCTGCCTTTGTACATAGTGTCCAGAAGGTGGAGGAATCGCACTACCGTCAGTCTCGAATTGCCCCTTTTCAGCAGCTATGTTTTCGTGCGGATTGCGCGCACGGAGAGCGCCCGGGTCTTAGCGGTGCCGAACGTCCGTTTCTTGGTCGGCGACGGACGTAAGGCCCTGCCTCTTCCCGACGAGGAGATAGACACCCTGCGATCGGGATTGCATCTGCGACGAGTCGATCCCTACCCCTACGTGAAAGTCGGCGCGCGGGCCCGAATTGGCTCTGGGCCACTCGCTGGGCTGGAAGGCATTGTGGTGCGCAAAGACGATCAGCTTCGAGTCGTCCTGAGCCTTGATCTGCTCAGGAAGAGCATTGCGGTTCACGTGACCTCTGACGAACTCGAGCCTTGCACGCAAATGCCGCTGAACGGTGGGCCGGTGGCAACCGTCTAGAAGAGTATCTTCCAGTCTGTGGCGCCGACATTGTCTTGCATGTGGGCGACGCGATGCATCCGTAACGCATGCCTAGAATACCGAGTGTGCGCCAATCGTGGAGTTATGGTTCGAATACGCGAAGGCGGTTAGAGGAGCGGCGGTTCTATGAGATTAAACTTCCGAATAATGTGGGTTTTTGCTATCGTATTTCCGGCACTAGTCACTACTGCAAGCGCACAGTCCACCGCCGAAACTGACACTTCCAGTGCGAGAACTTTCAGTTGGCCGGCGAGCACGGCGAGCAATTTACCGAGCCAAGGTGCCGGCGATGACGCGAGGCTCGAGTTAGCCTTGGGCGGTCAACGGTCGCTGAAGCTTATTGGCATGCCGGAGGGTAAAGGGATCGAGGAACTCGTTCCCGCACTCGCGCGCGCATCATCGAGTGAAGGCGCTGAGGCCGGATCGCCGGCGGGTCCAGCCGTCGACGAGACGCACTCCTCTGTACGTAACACGCGGTCCACCGTCAGCTTCTGGTCCCTTCAAGCTCTCATGTTCGGGTCCGCGGTTGCGGCTGCCGAAACCACTCACAACTGCATTCAGTCAGGCTCCTGCACGGCGATTCCCACCCAATTCCGTACGCGTAGCGCCATGTACAACGTGGGACTGCCTATGTGCGCGGGAATTGCAATTCTGAGCTACGAGATGAAGAAACACGGCAACCGTTGGTGGTTCCTGCCGTCCAGTTTGGTGATAGCTGCGGACGGATTACTAACGCTCCATTCGGCAAGAGCTTCCCAATGAAAGAGTTATAATGCAACTCTGCGCGATAGAAAGAAGTCAGAGGCTAACACGGTGCAGAGGTGAATATGTCAGTAGATGAAACTGGAACCAAGCGGCTGCGCGGATCGCCCGTGCGCGTGTATGCCCAACACGGCGACTCTATGGTACACATTCCGCACAACGAGATCACGGTGCAGGAGTTATGGCAGATCCTGCGGAGGAGGCGAGGCACATTCGTCCTTTGTGTCGGTTTGGCTGTCCTGGTGGCTCTGGTTCTCTCACTTATTTTGCCCAAAAGGTACGAGGGTGTGGCTCGACTGACTGTCAACCGTGACTCCGCGGAATCGTTTGAAATGGAGACCCTGGCCCAGGCGGCCGGGGCCGTCGACTCCGGAACCAAACTCCAGACGCAGGTACACATCTTGCGCACCGACTCTCTGGCGTGGGACGTCATCAAGCATCTCCGGCTCGACCAGCGGCCCGAAACGGCACATCAGGAGTTCGTCGTCGGGTCTCCGGTGTGCATCTCGGGCCCCGCTCAGCCGATCGAAAACGTCAGCCTGACCTGCCGGCGGATGTTGCTTGATGAGTTTCATGATCGGCTCAACGTCCAGTCTATTCCCAAGACCGAGATTATCGAAGTCCAATATCGCTGCAAGTCGCCGGAGTTAGCAGCTCTAGTGGTCAATACCATTGCGGACCTCTATATCGAGCGTAACTTTCAGTCTAATTATCAGTCCGCCATGCGAGTCTCAGGTTGGCTGGCCGGGCAACTGGATGACGTCAAGCGGAATACCGAACAGGCTGAAGAGAAGTACCTGAAGTTCCAGAAGGAGACTGGAATTATCGGCACGGACGAGAATCACAATGTCTTGATGGAGCGGCTGTATTCGGTCAATCAGCAACTGATGGGCGCCGAGGCAAACCGCATTGTACAGGAAGCGCGCTATCGCGTCGCCTTGACAGGTGATCCGGAAGGCCTGATCGGCATGGCCCCAGGCGGCAAGCTGCAAGCGCTGCATGTGCAGGAGGTTGAACTTCAGACCCAGTACGCACAATTGGATGCCAAGTTCGGGTCGGCCTACCCCCGAGTGAAGCAGGTGAAGGCGGCGCTTGAGAAGGCCTCGGAAGCGACCCGCAAGGAGATCGACCGAACCAGGGATAGATTCAAGACTGAATACGATGCTGCACGACAGAGCGAGGCCCTGCTGCGGAACGAGTTTGAACGCCAGAAGGAACAGGCCTTCGGCACCAGAGAAGCCGCCATCCAACTAGCACTCCTGAAGCGGGACGTGGATGCAAGCCGCGAGCTATACGAGCAACTGGTCAAGACGCTGAAAGAGGCAGGTATTGTGGCGGGGCTGAAGGCGAACACCGTGAACGTGATCGATCCGGCGGAGATACCGGTTCGTTCCGTGGAACCACGCCCTCTCGCGAATCTCGCCTTGGGGCTGTTGGCCGGGTCATTGTGCGGCGTGGCCCTATGCTTTGCCCGTGAGAACATGGACACACGAATCGCAACCCCCAATGATATTGCCGAGATTTGTTCATTGCCTTCTCTCGGGGTGGTACCCAGGATGCTGAAGGGAAATGGTGCTGGTGTTGGTAAGATGCTGCATCCCGCGGATAATTACGGGACCCATCAAATCGTCTGTCTGGAAGAGCCGGAAAGTGAGATGGCAGATGCCTACCGGTGGCTGCGCACATCACTTCTCCTCTCGACTCCCGGCACTCCTCCCAAGGTCCTCTTGGTGACCAGTCCGCAGCCCCAGGAGGGTAAGACGACGACAAGCGTCAACATGGCGGTTGTCTTTGCCCAGAAGCGACGGAGGGTGCTACTGGTGGATGGTGACTTGCGCCGGGCCGACTTACACCATTGCCTGCATATTCAACCCAACGGAGGACTCAGTGCAGCGCTGGTGGGAGAAGATCCCACCGGCTTCTATGTTCCCTACCCCTGCGTCCCTGGGTTAACCGTTCTTCCCGCTGGAAGGCGGCCCCCTAAGCCTCCCGACTTGCTCGACTCTGATCGCATGCGCGACCTGGTCGCCCGGTGGCGGCAGGAGTTCGATCAAGTGATCATTGATTCCCCGCCTGTGATCGGAATGAGTGATGCGGCCATTCTGGCGACGATGGCGGATACGGTACTTCTGGTAGTTCGCTCCCACCAGAGCCGTCGGCAGGAGCTCTTCCGTGCCCACGAAATCCTCTCCAACGTCGATGCGCATATAGGCGGCGCGATCGTTAATGGATTCGATATGCAACGCTTCGGTTTTTACGGCAGATCGTCCCTCTATAAACCCTACTTTGACGGACGCCCCGGGAGGAATGGAAATGAGGATGCCTAATTCGGTCATCATCGGGTTCAGCTTTCTGGCGGCGGCCGCTATGGTTTCCGCCCAGACGAGGCAGAACGACTCAGCGCAAGCGCGAACCGGGCCGCCACAGGAGACGAATGCAAATGGGGAGTCCCAGGGTCAGGGGATCTCCATCAGCAAGGATCCGCTGTCCACCAGCATTACCGCAGCCCAGACGGCTATGGGGCCGGGCGACTTGCTTGATATCACCGTATTTGACACGCCTGAATTGACGGAAAAAGTCCGCGTCGATAGCGAAGGGAAAATCACTCTGCCGCTAATCGGGGAAATTTCCGTCCGGGGCACAACAGCCAGGGCCTTGGAGAACGTAATTCGGGGAAAACTCATCGATGGATCCTTTGTCAAGGACCCCCAGGTCTCCGTTTTTATCGCTGAGTATGCGGGTCAGATGGCTTATGTGACAGGCGAAGTGACGCGCCCAGGCGCATACGCACTGTTGCGCTCCCACCGCCTGCTCGACCTGATTTCGGTCGCCGGCGGTTTGACATCGCGCGCGAGCAATACGGTGACCATCGTGCGCGGGGATAACGCCGCCCAGCATCTTCTGGTTAATCTAAACGACGCGGACGAGATTGGGAGTAATCCCGAAATCCTGCCGGGAGACAGTATCACGGTGGGCCAAACCGGAATCGTTTACGTTCTAGGCGACGTCGAGCGGCCGGGAGGGTTTATGCTTGACCGTCGCACCACTCTGAGCGTTGTGCAGGCGGTGGCCTTGGCGGAAGGCGCCAAGCCGTCCGCCTCGCTTGCCAAAGCGGTCCTCATCCGTACCATCCAAGGTAAGCGACAGGAAATTCCACTCGACTTGAAGATGATCTTGAAATCTCGAAGTCCTGACCTTCTTCTTGCCGCAGGTGACATCGTTTACGTCCCCGGCAGCCTGATGCACGGCATGGGCAGGACGAGTCTTGAGGTCATTGAGTCAAGTGCAGGCCTCGCAGCCGTCTATGCCACGCGTCCTTGAGCCGCTGGGACCCCCACACGTGTCCTAAGCTTGCAAGCATAACAACGCTCCTGATCCAGTAGATCGGGGGGAGGAAGGTGTTTTCAGTGAGTGTTTCCATTTCCACGCGCACGTTAGGACTGTCTGCTCCGAGTGCTATTACGGGCCGCAAACTTCGCTTCGCGGTTGTAGGGTGCGGTCGCATTTCGAAAAACCATTTCCTGTCGATGCGCGCTCATGAGAATGAGATAGAACTTGTGGCGGTGTGTGACACCAACCCGGAGCGCCTGGACGCCGCCGCTGAGGCGCATGGAGTGGCCGGATACGGGACGTTGACCGATCTGTTAGCGGAGGCCGAACCTGACATCGTTGTCCTGGGAACGCCCAGCGGGCTTCACGCCCGTCAGGCCATCGAAGCGGCCCAGGCCGGATGCCACGTCGTGACCGAGAAACCGATGGCCACGCGCTGGCAAGACGGACGGCACATGGTGGAGGTCTTCGACCGCGCGGGATTGAGACTGTTTGTAATCAAGCAAAACCGGAGAAATGCCACCTTGCAGTTGCTCCGGGGGGCCGTCGAGAAGCGCCGGTTCGGCCGGATCTACCTGGCATCGGTCAATGTGTTTTGGACGCGTCCGCAGGAGTATTACGACAGCGATGGCTGGCGCGGGAAGTGGGAATTCGATGGGGGCGCGCTGATGAACCAGGCGAGCCACTACGTTGACCTGCTCGACTGGATTGTGGGCCCGGTGGAGAGCGTCCAAGCCTACACAGGCACCCTGGCGCGGAACATCGAAGTCGAAGACACAGGCGTGGTCGGTCTCCGCTGGCGTTCCGGAGCGCTGGGCTCACTGAACGTCACCATGTTGACTTATCCCAAGAACTTGGAAGGGTCGATTACCATCCTCGGGGAACGCGGAACGGTCCGCATCGGTGGAGTCGCTGGTAACGAAGTCGTGCATTGGGAATTCGACTCCCCCGACCCGGATGACGATCTGGCGAAACAATGTAGTTATCCAGCCCCGTCGGTCTACGGCAACGGTCACATCCTCTATTTCGAGAACGTCATTGAAGTCATGCGCGGCCAGTGCGAGCCGGAAACTGACGGGCGTGAGGGTCTGCGCTCGCTCGAACTACTGACCGCTATGTATCTCTCGGCTCGGGACGGGAATCGCGTATGCCTACCTCTGGAACATTAGAAATGGATGAACCCAAGATAGTCCGCTCCTATTTTGCTCACGAAACAGCGATTATTGACGCTGGTGCAACCATTGGCCCAGGAACCAGAATCTGGCATTGGTCTCACATCAGTTCCCAGGCGAAGATCGGCGCGAACTGCACTTTAGGCCAGAACGTGTATGTCGGCAACGCCAGCATCGGCAACAACGTCAAGATCCAGAACGGTGTCTCGGTCTATGACGCCGTCGTGCTGGAGGACGACGTATTCTGCGGGCCCAGCATGGTGTTCACCAACGTGATCAACCCCCGCAGTCATATTCCGCGAAAGGCAGAGTATCAGCAAACGCTGGTGAAGCGCGGGGCGACTGTGGGGGCCAACGCGGTGATCATCTGCGGCCACACCATCGGCAGGTATGCCATGATCGGCGCCGGGGCGGTCATTACAAAAGACGTGCCGGATTACGCTCTGGTGGTCGGAAATCCAGGGCGGAGGATTGCTTGGATTTGTGAGTGCGGAATCAAGTTAAATCGATCGTACACGCACGCGCGTTGTCCGGCGTGCGGTTTGACCTACGAAGCCCGCCACACTTACTGCGAGCTTACCAACTATGCCGGCGCAGCGATTGACGGGGGTAACGGGACGTGACGCCCGGCGCCGGCCTTCAGGTCGGCAACCACTGTGCTAACCTGGCGGCCTTGCGGGCTTTCGGCTTCCTAGGGCGTAGCGCCGACCTCGAGGTCGGCATTCACCGTGCTGACCTAAAGGTCAGCGCTACAAGCGGCATTGCCCAGTGAGATCCGAAATGGAATTCATCGATTTGAAGACCCAATATGCGAAACTGAAGCCCTGCATGGACGCACGTATCCACGCTGTCCTCGAGCATGGGCAGTTCCTTCTTGGCCCTGAGGTGGCCGAGCTCGAGCACTGCTTGGCGGCACGTGTCCACACTCGCTGCTGCGTTACGTGCTCGAGCGGCACGGACGCGTTATTGATAGCGATGATGGCTCTGGGTGTCGGATACGGCGACGAGGTTGTGACGAGCCCGTTTACCTTTGTGGCGACGGTGGAAACCATCAGATTGCTGGGCGCTAAACCCGTATTCGTAGATATCGATCCGCGCACTTATAACCTGAACGCTCAACTGCTGCCGGCCGCAATTACGCGACGAACTAAAGCCATTATTCCTGTGTCGCTGTATGGTCAGTGTGCGGACATGGACGCTATCAATCAGGTTGCTGCTCTGAATCGTCTACCTGTCATCGAGGATGGTGCACAGAGCTTCGGCGCAACTTACAAGGGTCGGCCCTCCTGCGGGCTAAGCACGATCGGCTGCACGAGCTTTGTTCCCTCCAAGCCCCTGGGTTGCTACGGGGATGGCGGTGCGTGCTTCACTCAGGATGAAGCCCTGGCAACACGAATGAAGCAGATCCGCGTGCATGGGCAAGATCGCAAGTATCACCACCCTGTGCTCGGCATAAACGGGCGGCTGGATACCCTGCAGGCTGCTGTGCTGCTGGCTAAGCTTGAAGTTTTCGACGACGAGATTGTGCAGCGCGACCGTGTGGGGAGCAGGTATACTGAGTTGTTGTCAGGCGTTGTGACGACACCTTTCGTGGAGACACACAATACCTGCGTGTATGCCCAGTACACGATCCAAGTGGAAAACCGGTCCGTCTTCCAAGAGCAGTTGAAGGCTCAAGGCATTCCCACGGCAGTGCATTATCCTATCCCGTTGCATTTACAGCCGGCATTTGCCAGCGCAGAAGCGGAACGTGGAAGCTTTCCGCGTGCCGAAAAAGCTGCCGAGCGAGTGGTGAGCCTGCCCATGCATCCCTACCTCAGTGAAGACGACCAGCGGAACATCGCACAAGCAGTACGTAAAGCGGCAGCCGGAGCGCGTAAGTGCAAGCAGTAATCGAATCGACAAAAGTGAAGCAGCGCGCGAGCCTGCGACTGCGACTCCACCCTTTCATTCTTGACGTCATGACGACCGGCTTGACGCAAGCTGCGGCGCTGGGCGCCACCTTCTTTCTGATGGGGGCGGTTAGCAGGCAGATGGGCCTGGCGGCGCTGGGCGAGTACCTTCTGGTTAAACGAGTTTCGGCCTGGTTGCTACCTGCCACACAACTTGGACTTGGTGTGGCATTACCGCGGCAGATCGCACATACCGTTATAGATGTTGAGAATCGTGCTCGGCAGTATTTCATGGCGGGCTTCTCAGTGATGTTGCTTTCGGTGGCCGGCGTCGGTCTAATTGCGATTCTAAATACCCCGCGGGTGGCACGGTTGTGTTTTGGCTCCGAGAAACGCTCGCTCTTGTATGCCATGGTGCTACTCATGTTCGGGACAGCCGCAGAAGTCATGGTATTTGGTTACTTTCGTGGCTTAGAGCGCGTACAGACTGCAAATCTCATCACTTTCAGCACCTTGGCAGTCGTGCCGGTGCTTGCCTTTGTGGTAACCCGTAACTCACATTCAGCGCCTGTACTGATCGGTGCTACCGGCGTCGGCATGGCAGTTGTAGCAATGCTGTGGGCAATACCGAAGATCGTGGTCACGCGGTATCTTCGCCCTCAATTCGTCAACGATGTGCGCCAGTTACTCACTTATGGCGTTGCTCGGATCCCCGGTGACATCGCGAATGGCGGCCTGCTGGCGCTGGGGCCGATGGTAGCTTCCCACTACGCGGACATGGCCCAGAACAGCTATCTGTTGGTGGGCATAGCGTGTTTGTACATGACGGGCACCGCCATTTCTCCACTAAGTGTTGTGCTCTTGGCCAGGATTAGCCGGCTGCTGGCGGAGGGCCGGCGTCAAGACGTGAACGAGTACATTTGCCATTTGCGTTCCGGGGTAGAGCAGTTCTCTCTCCTGCTCGTTGTGCAGGGCCTGATTTTTGCGAGACCGCTGGTGCTCTGGTGGCTCGGACCTTCCTGTTCCGCCGGAGTACCAGTTATCCGCGTGCTGATGTTGGCAATTCCCGCGTACACATATTACGCAGGATTGCGCAGCGTGGTGGACGCGGCCAGCGTGGTCGCATACAACGCTCGAAATGTGCTTATTGCGGCAGGTACGCTAGTCGCCTTCTCGGCCACCGTCGTTCTGTTCTTGCCTCCACAAAAGGTTGTGATCGGGGTAGCGGCTGCGACGACGCTCGCATATTGTGTGCTAGCTCTTGCGACGCATTGTACGTTGCGCGCCCTGGGACTGGCGGAGCGCTCGCCTCAGATCGGTCCCATGTGGATGGCAGGATTACTTGGACTTATTAGCCTGACCGCACAATGGGTTTTCCACTTTCAGATTAGCAAGCCGGCATTCGGCGTAGTGATGCTGGTCAACTTTGGAGTGTTATTTCTGTTCCTCCGAAAGTCACAGCCGGAGTGGCTGGGCTTTCTCCTGCGGGTTGCCTTCCCAAGAACATGAGCAGAGCAAACGAACTTTCGGCGCACTTGCGCTCCGCGCTGCCCGGAACCGCCTTATCGCGAAGCGAGCGCGCGGAAACTGATGGGACTCCCGCTGCCGGCGTAAGTACGGTGATGAAAGCGAAACTACTGCTTGTGACCGGCCTGTATGTGGCGGCGCTTCTGTGGGCTTATGACAGGATTGTGGTGCCGGAGTTCGGCTACGAAGGTTATGCGCTGAGGTGGCCAAGCGGCATTCAGATGACCTGGTTGATCACTATGGTTTTCTTGCCGGTTTTGTTTCTGCCCAACTCTTCCTCGCGGCCCTCGGCTCTTGTCGTGTGGTGGCTCTATCTGACCGTATATATCACGGCAATTATCGTGCCCGCGTTGAGCCTCAGCATGCCACTTGAAAGGCTTTTGCAGCTCCAACTTCCGTTGCTCCTGTGCCTGGGACTTCTCTCCTGGGTTTCTTCCGGCCCCAGGTTGCTCAGCGTCAGGCAGATGGTAGTGAGCCCCGCGCTGTTCTGGCCGGCTTTCTTGATCATTTGGGTAGTCTGCATTGTGATCCTTATTGCCTCGGGACGATTTAGTTCGTTAGCGGGCAATCTCGCGTCGCTATTCGAGGGTGCCAACGAGTACACCATTCGCAGCCAGTATAGTGATCTGCTTCAGGAAGTCCCGCTCCTGGGTTACCTTACCGGCCAGTTGTCTAACGCGATCCATCCTTTCCTCATGGCGTTCGGGCTGAGATACCGCCGTAGGGTCTGCTTGATCGCAGGAATCGTCGGGCAAGTCATTGTCTTCTGCCTGACGGGTTTCAAGAGCGCCCTGGCGTCCATTGTCTTTCTCGCTCTACTCGCTTTATTTGTCGTGCGCCCGCGGCGCAGCCTCGGGCTCGTCCTCACTTCTGGGTTGATGATCGCCGTCCTCGCATCCACAGTAATCGATCGTGCCACCAACAACGTGTTCTGGACCAGCTTGATCACTCGGCGCACGGTGCTGACACCGGGCCTGGTTACCGGATTCTACTTCGAACACTATTCTCAAATCGGCCCTGTGGGTTTGGGTTATCATTTCGCCTTTCTGCGCGACGAAAGGATGCTTGCGCCGCCTAGTGAAATTGGCTTCGCCTACATGGGTGATGCCAATATACACGCTAACGCCAATCTGTGGGCCGAGGGATACGCTGACCTCGGTTTGCCTGGAATGTTTCTATATACGATTTTTACGGCCTTTCTGATCTGGATCTACGATTCTATCGCCGCTCGGCGCGACCCGGCAATGGCGGTGCTGCTACTCGCCATGCCTGCAGCTACCGTCAGCAACACTTTGCCCAGCACCACACTGATCACGCACGGAGCTCTGGCCGCGGCACTAATTCTCTATCTGGCGCCGTCACCTATCGAGAACGAGGAAAGCCATCCGTCGTCTACCGTCGGGACTTCGGTTTGAAGTCTCCTCAGAGGTCTAAACGACCTTGCGACGACTCATTGACGTGTTGGGCAGTAGCATTCTTCTCTTATTGGCGGCGCCGCTTCTGCTGACTACTGCGTTGGCGATCTGGCTTGGTGACCGCGGTGACGTGTTTTATCACCAAACCCGACTGGGCCTGCATGGCCGCCTCTTTGATCTGCTGAAATTTCGAAGTATGTGGATCAACATCCTCCCCATTGACGACGTTACCGAGATTCGGGAAGGGCATCCCTTGGTCACGCCGGTGGGCAGGTGGATTCGCCGCCTCAAAATTGACGAACTGCCGCAACTGCTCAACGTGCTCCGCGGTGATATGTCCCTGATCGGACCGCGTCCAGGAGTGCCGCAACACCTGGTAAATTACGACAAATTCCAACGCCGCCGTCTGAGTATTCGCCCGGGCTTGACGGGATGGGCACAAGTAAATGGCAACATCGCACTTACATGGCCTGAACGGATCGCGCTCGACGTCTGGTACATCGATCATCGGTCGTTCTGGCTGGATCTCCAGATCCTTTGCCGAACACTGGGCGTGGTGACCTTCGGGGAACAGCCCAACAAGGTCGCACTCGAGCAAGCTGAAACATATGCGAATCATCTTGGTTGGCGCGGTTGAATCGAGTTCGGCGGCGCTCCAAACGCTGATTCAAGAAAGGCACGCGCCAGTGGCATTGGTGACTCTGCCGCTGCAGAAGGCCGGGCGTCATTCCGACTTCGTTGACCTCCGCCCTTATGCTCAGCAGGCAGCTGTGCCGGTGGTTGAATCGGCGGACGTGAATGCCCCGGAAACGCTGGCACAGATTCGGGCGCTCAGTCCCGACTTCATATTCGTCATCGGCTGGTCCCAGATCTGCCGTCGGGAATTCCTGCAGTTGCCGAAGTATGGATGCCTCGGGTACCACCCGGCTTTACTTCCAAAGAACCGCGGGCGTGCCGTGATCGCGTGGACAATTCTGCAAAGGCTAAAGCGTGCGGGAGGGTCGCTCTTCTGGCTTGCGGAGGGCGTGGATACCGGGGACCTGCTGCTGCAGCGTTCTTTTTCTATTGCTTCGGATGAGACGGCCCGAACGCTGTACGACAAGCACCAGCGACTTTTGCCCGTCATCCTTAGAGCAGCCTTGAAGATGCTTTCATCGGGGAATCTTCGTCGCGAGAAGCAAGACGAATCCAAGGCTTCTTACTGTGCGCGCAGAACGGCCGAGGACGGCTGGATCGATTGGACACGTCCCGCAAATGAGATCTGGACGTTGATCCGCGCTGTTGGCAAGCCGTATCCGGGGGCGTTCACCCTCGCCAACCTGCGCAAGCTGACCGTGTGGTCCGCAGAGTTGGCGCTGAGACGCCCTTTTTGGGGAATGCCGGGACAAATCCAGGAGATTACGAATGCTGGAGTCCTGGTACAGTGCGGGGATCGCGAACATGTGCTGCTAAAGGCTGTGCAGTTTGAGAACCAAGCCGAAAAGCCCGCTTCGGAGGCCTGGTTGAAGATTCACTCGCGCCTGGGTGCAGATTCGATTTCCTTGTTCGAAATCGCCAGGCAGAGGCAAACGACGTGAGCGTGAATGTTCTAGTCATTGCTCCTCATCAGGATGACGAAGTGCTGGGCGTCGGTGGCACGATGGCACGCTTCGCGAACCAAGGAGCGCGAGTCACAGTCGCAATTCTGACCCGCGGATATCCTCCGGAGTTCCTAGAAGCTGAGGATAGCCTCATCCGAGAGGAAGCCGTTCACGCCCACGAGATCCTGAAAGTGACTGAGACCGTCTGTCTCGATTTCCCCGCCGCGGCGCTTGACACGGTGCCGCATCGCGAACTGAATCGCGCGTTGCACGCACTTTACCAGCGTTTAAGTCCCGATTACGTGTTCATCCCGTTCTTGGGGGACATTCATCGCGATCACGAGGCCGCCTTTCGCTCTGCCATGGTGGTGTGCCGACCGAACGGCAGGCATGTGCCGCAGAGCCTGTTGGCGTACGAGACTGTTTCGGAGACGAATTGGAACGCGCCGCCCCTGACGCCGGGTTTCCTGCCCAACACCTACGTGGATATCTCGGATTATCTCGAGACAAAAATCGCGGCGTTTCAGGCATACAAGAGCCAATTGCGGGCATTCCCGCACGAACGCTCGGTCGAGTCTTTGAGGGCGTTGGCGGCACTACGCGGCAGCGCCGTACATCTTCGAGCCGCGGAAGCGTTTGTGGCGGTGCGAACTATCATCTGATACGAGAATGAAACCGACTAAAGACATGCCCTGTTCCGTGGTCCATCTGTCTTCAGCTCACAGCGTATTTGACCCCCGCATCTTCCACAAAGAATGCAGATCTCTGGCCATGGCAGGGTACGGCGTAACCGTGATAGGACGGAGACCGGAAACGGCAACGAGTTGGGATGGGATCAAGGTGCGGATCGTCCCGGAGCCGCGGAACCGAGGCGAGAGGATGACCCGCACGGTTTGGAGTCTGTACCGAGCCGCCCTACGAGAAAACGCGGAAATCTACCACTTCCATGACCCGGAATTAATGCCGGTGGGCGCTCTCCTGAGAATGCGTGGCAAGCGAGTGATCTACGACGTGCACGAGGACTTCGCCTTCGACATCCTCCATAAGGAGTGGATACCCGGGCTGCTGCGCTGGCCTGTATCCATAGCCTATCGCGCTTGCCAGATGGCTCTTACCTCGAGCTTTGACCGCGTGATTGCGGCCACCCCTGCGATCGCCCGCAACTTCCCGCCAGCTAAGACGCGCTGCGTTCGGAACTTCCCGTGGAGTCACGAGTTCGGTTGTTCCGGGAGCCTGCCTCATGAGCAACGCGACCCGATCGCTGTTTATGTTGGAACGCTTGCGGATGCCCGCGGTATGCGCGAGATGCGGCAGGCAGTGGAATTGGTAGCGAAAGAAATACCGATCAAGCTGGTCATGGCGGGCTGGGTAAACCCCGGGGCCAGGGCCGAATTCCTGCGCGACAGTGAGAGCGAGCTGTTTGAGTTCAAGGGGAGGCTCGATCGTGCCGGGGTGGCACAACTGCTGGGCCGGGCGAGAGTCGGAATGCTTCTGTTTCATCCGCTTCCAAACCACGTGAACGCAATGCCACATAAGCTCTTCGAGTATCTGGCCGCCGGGCTACCAGTGATCGTTTCCGATTTTCCCTGTTGGCGTGAACTCATCGGACGGGAGGGATGTGCGCTGTTCGTCGATCCCTTAAGTCCGGCTTCCATTGCTGAGGCTCTTCTCTGGTTGTTGCGCCATCCCGCGCAAGCCGCTCAAATGGGTCAAAACGGTCGACGGGCCGTAGCCGAGAATTACAATTGGGAACGCGAGTCGGAGCGTCTGCTCACCACCTACGCTGAGCTGCAGCCAGATGGACGAGAAGAAGCCGTTCGCTCAAGCAAGCAAGAAAGGTAAAGGATCAGCATTGCAAGTTGCGCAGGGTCGCCGTGATAGGACGGACGCGGCTGAGGCATGGGGCAACGGTTTTTCCCACCTTCATTATCATGATTAAGGTTCTCACAGTGATCGGAGCGCGGCCCCAGTTCATTAAGGCTGCGATGGTGTCTCAAGCGCTGGCGGAGTGTGGCGAAGTCACCGAAATAATCCTCGACACCGGCCAGCACTACGACCCTGTACTCACTGGCGTGCTCTTGGATGATATTCATCTGCCCGAGCCCAAATATAACCTGCGTGTCGGTTCCGGATCGCATGGGGTTCAGACGGCACGGATGCTCGAGGGGGTTGAAGGGGTTCTGTTTGCAGAAAGGCCGGATGGGGTACTGATTTACGGAGATACGAATTCGACTCTCGCCGGCGCGCTGGCAGCAGCCAAACTCCACATTCCGGTAGCACACGTTGAGGCGGGAGTGAGAAGCTACAACCGTCTCATGCCCGAGGAGATCAACCGAATCGTCGCCGATCGCATCTCTGATTTGCTTTTCTGCCCCACCGAGCGGGCCTTGAGGAATCTCCAGCAAGAGGGAATCACGGCCAACGCATACTGGGTGGGGGATGTAATGTATGATGCCCTCCTGCGGGTGAAGGATCGAGCATTGTCACGTTCGGAGGTATTGCAGCGCCTCCACGTGTTGCCACGCGAATACGCGCTCGCCACGGTACATCGGGCCGAGAACACCGATGTGGAGAGTCGGCTGCGGGGAATCGTTACGGCCCTCGAGACGATCAACCATACACTGCCTGTCGTCTTTCCCATTCATCCGCGCACGAGGAAGACGTTGGCCGAAGCCCTTAGTGGCAAAGGTTCTCATCCTAAGCTGGCCCTCGTTGAACCTGTGGGATACCTCGAAATGGTAACCTTGGAATCTCAGGCCGCCGTGATCATCACGGACTCCGGTGGCGTGCAGAAAGAGGCGTTCTGGAGTGGCGTGCCTTGTGTGACGGTCCGCTGCGAAACCGAGTGGCCAGAGACGGTCCGTGCCGGCGTCAACATCTTGGCGGGATTCGAGACGCAACAGATCGTGGAAAGTGTCCTTGAGGTGATCGACCGACCGCGCCCGGCGCCCACGGATGCGTTCGGGGACGGCCGCGCCTCCCAACAGGTTGCCAAACACCTCGTCAACGCCTGGAAGGAGCGGGCTGGTGGTTGACCCGCTGAACCCTATTGCGGCGGCCGAGGCCCTGGTCTGCCTGCTGCGTCATCCTGCGCAAGTGGCGGAGATGGGCCGCAACGTCATCTTCCAAAGTACAGTTGGCGGACTGTAAATTGAGCAAGGCAGGGCAGGTCGTTAGCGGGATTACGGCACGGCCAGGACATTCCCTCAGGGCTAAACGGTAACTCCAGATGATCAGAGCACAGATTACGTCGATCGATTGCTACCTGCCTGAGATCATTCTGACGAATGACGAGCTAGCACAGCTCTATCCCACCTGGCCAGCGAAGCTGGTTGAAGAGAAAACCGGGATACGGGCCCGTCACATCGCCAGCCCGGACGAGACGGCGACGGACATGGCTGTAAAAGCGGCCCAGAAGCTCTTCGACCGCAACGCCTGCACCCCCGAGGAGATTGATTTCCTGATGCTCTGCACCGAGAGCCCGGATCACTTTCTTCCCGCGTCAGCCTGCCTCATCCAAAATCGGCTGGGGATTCCCAAAAAGTGTGGGGCTTTTGATTTCAACCTGGGTTGTTCAGGTTTCGTTTACGGACTGGCGGTTTCCCGAGCCCTGATTGAGAATGGAGTGGCAACAAACGTTCTCCTTTTGACGGCAGATACTTATACGAAATTCATCCACCCCATGGATCGAAGTGTACGCACCCTCTTCGGAGATGCTGCCACCGCCACTCTGATTCGGCCTGTCGAGGCCAACGGTTCGGATGGCCCTTTGATCGGGCCCTTTGTTTTTGGTACGGACGGGTCTGGAGCTGAACTTCTGATCGTCCCCGCAGGTGGTCTCCGCCTTCCGCGTTCGAGTCAGACTGCGGTGGAAGAGATAGACGAAAAAGGCAACACGCGATCTAAGGATAACCTGTTTATGAACGGACCCGCCATTCTGACGTTTTCTATGGCTGCGGTCCCGGCGCTGGTCGAGAAGCTGCTGTCGGAGAGCGGGCTGGAGCGCGACAGCGTGGACGCCTACGTGTTTCACCAAGCGAACAAGCTGATGTTGGATATGCTGCGCAAGCACTGCAAAATCCCGCCGGAGCGTTTTGTAGTCGATCTGGAAGACAAAGGGAATACGGTGGGCAGTACGATTCCCATCGCGCTGGCTGACGCGTGCCGGGCGGGATCGATCAAACCGAAGGCCCGCGTGATGCTGGTGGGATTCGGTGTGGGACTATCTTGGGCGGGCGCACTGGCCGTGTTGCCACGCGCCTTGTGATCTCGGCATCATTTAACGGGCAAAGCCTACCCAGGTTCCGGTTCTCCAGCACGAATGACGGGACCGAAACACGGATTACGTGCTGCTCGAAACAAAAACGCCGCTGCGGTGACCCCTCGGCAGGTTTCAGTGCTACGACTGGCCGGCGGTATCCGGAGGAATGAATGAACCAAGTCGCCTTTGATACCATCGTCCAAGCTGTCAGCAGTATTCTCTTGGAGCGTGGCGCCGAGGTGCCAGAACTACGGCCGGAAACGCTGATTTCCCAGAGCGGTTTAGACTCTCTGGACATCGCAGACTTGACGCTTCGCCTCGACGAGCAGATTGGGAGAGTTCCGGAGGAAGAGCTTCGCCAGTACCCGCGCACCTTGGGCGAACTGGCTGACTTGTATGCCCGCTATCAACCTGCGCAGCCGGGAGCCGAGTCGCTGCGGGCCTGAGCCTCGAACCGAAGGTCGACCGCCGCTCACTGAACGAGGAGTGAGTCCCTTCTCAGGCCGTTCAGCCACGAAGGATACGCTGTATGTCTATTCGGCGACTCACTTCCGCCGACCAATGTGCCTACGCGGAGTTTCGCCAGCAACTCTGGCCCTACCACGCCTCGGCCGGGTATTGGGACGCTGTTGAATCCAAATACGTCCGCAACCCGCTGGCGCGGCTCTGTCCAGAAAGCGGCTTGTACGGCTATTTCCAGGGGGAACGGCTGTGTGGAACGATGGGTGCTTACCCCATGCCCGTGACCCTTAACGGTACAGTGCACGCCGGACACTCCATCGCGGATTGGTCCGTCCTCCGCGATTTCTGGTTTAGCCCCATTGCCGGCCGGCTATGGAACGAGGTATATCGACTGCCGGGCCGCAAATTTGCGAGCAGAGGCACTCGCCTTGCGCAGGACTCGATGAAGACGCGCGGCGCGAAGCTCAAGGTGACCCAATCTTTTGGGCTGATTCGGCCGCTCCCCGTCATAGGCGCCAAGTTATTTCGTCTGGGGAGCCACGCGTATCCCAGCCCATTTCTTCCCGATCAACTTCAGCCCTACCACGGAGTTGAAGTAATCGCTGCCGCCCAGGTGAGGCCCGCTGCCCCACCTCTTTCGGAAAAAACTGCGTGGGTCCAGCATTCCGCGGAGTTCTGGGAGTTTTATTGCAAGGCGCGCATGTATAACGGGGCCATACCGCTCCGGGTTCATACCGCGGAGGGCGAAGCAGATCTGGTGCTGAATTTCTGCGAAACCGGCAGGTTCTTTCGTTACGCAACACTAATGTCTGCGCAATTCATTCCGTACACGCTACGTTGCGCGGCTGCCGTGGGTCGATCGCTCGGAGCATTCCTAAGACACGTGAACGTCTGCCTTTTGTTTGCTACGGATGCGGATGCCGAATTGGCCAAACTTGTCGAGCAGGCGTCGTGGTACGTCCATCGGATCCCTTCCTACTGGTGGGCGTGCCCAAGAACTTCCGATTCGTTTTCGCATGACAGCGTTTCCTGGTGGCTGACGACTGCCGCCAGAGATTCTCACTTCGGCGGGTTACAACCATTTACGGAAGAAACACCGACGTCACACCCGAGGCACGCCTCTACGCTTTGATCGAATTGAGCAGGCGGGCGGGAGTCGCCAGCGAGTTTCTGCAGCGTTGGAGCGTTGCGTTTAGCCCGCAAGGCGACTCGCTGGTGGCCCAGCCGCAGCCCGACGCAGCGGTTCAAATCCGTTTCCCCCTCGCATGCACCGAACTGCAAATGGACCGGGTAGTCAGGAAAACCTGGCACGCGGAGCCTCCCGCGGAATTCCGCGGTTTGGTTCCCGACTTCATTGTTCCTTTTTGTACGCGAGAATCCACGGCAGGCCAGCCGCTCTTCACCAAAGAGGGCCCGCAACAATTCGCGTGTACCGAGGACATACTGGCCAGTATTGTCCTCACCCTGTCTCGTTTCGAAGAGATCGGTTCTCCGGCCCGAGACAATCACGGGCGCTTCCCTGCGTCTGCCAGTGTGGCCTTCCGCCATAATTACCTGGACCGGCCGATCGTGGATGAATACGGCCTGGCAATGCAACAAATCCTGAGGATTATGATGCCAGGGTGGCAGCCGGCGCCACGTTCATTGCGCGTGAAAATCACCCACGATATCGACCGGATCGGGATTCCATTCAGCCTTAAGAGCGCCATCGGACACCTTATAAAGCGGCATGCGCCCGTGTTCTGCCTACGTGATTTTCTCAGCCTGGGGACCGGCGTCGAGCCTGCCTTCCTCAAGCAGGTGCGAGACATTTGCCAACTCTCGATGGAGCGGAATCTGCACTCGACCGTGTACTGGATGGCATCGACGCCGGGTACGATTGATTCCGGCTACGATGCGGCTGATACCAGGGTTGAGCGAGTGATGCGTTGGGCGCGGGACCAGGGCATCGAAATGGGCGTGCACCCGGGATACGATACCTTCCTTGCTCCCGCCTTGCTTCAGGACCAAGTGCAGCGATGCCGCACGGCGTTGCAAAATGACCACGTCGGGGGGCGGCAACACTACCTTCGCTGGTGCCCGGAAACCTGGGTGCACTGGGAGCAATGCGGTCTGCTGTACGATAGCTCGGTGGCTTTTGCCGATTGCGCCGGTTTTCGGGCGGGCACATGTGTACCATACCTACCTTGGCTGTGGAAGGAAAACCGCCCTGCCGATCTGCTGGAGATTCCCCTGGTGGTGATGGATGGTACCTTGCTCAGCCCCCAATATATGGCTTTGGAACCAGGTCAAGTCCAGAGCGTAGTGGAGAGCCTGCGTCAACGCTGCGCGGCGGTCGGTGGCGTATTTACACTCGTCTGGCACAACACCAGCTTGGGTCCGCCATTCGGCCGACACTACCCGGGGATTCTTGACGCGCTGGCCGGGAACGCGGACTACGATTGGCAAGCGGACTTGAAGGAACTGCGCGAGCGGCATGGGCTCAGCCACGCGAATGGAAGACGGATGCTGGAAGGCGGAGCCTAGCGTTCAGCAGATCTTCACAACCAACAAATTGCTTCGATCTCAATCGGAAAGGGGCGCGCGGTCACGACAGTATATTGGACTCATATGAGTCCGGCGCGCGGACACCATACATATGTTGGCGCACGCTCTGAATGGCAGTAGGCGCGTATTGATTATATCCCCTCATACCGACGATGCGGAGTTGGGCTGCGGCGGCACGATCAGCCGACTCATCGCCAGCGGCGACGAGGTCTGGGTCGCCGCGTTCTCGCTAGCCAAGGAGTCGCTGCCCCCCGGTTCAGCCCCCGACCGGCTGCATGGCGAGTTCTTGTGCGCCATGCAGATACTCGGTGTTGAGCCGCGACGGACGTTCGTGCATGATTATCCGGTGCGGCATTTTTCAGAGCACCGCCAGGAATTGCTGGACCAACTAGGGGAACTCCGGCTGAGGATTCTGCCGGACGTGGTCTTGGTCACCTCTAGTACGGACGTCCACCAGGATCATCAGGTAGTGCGCAACGAGGCCTTGCGTTGTTTCAAGGATAACACCTTGATGTGCTACGAACTGCCCTGGAACAGTCTAAGTTTCACCGCCCAGTCGTTCGTAGTCCTTAGTCAAGAACATCTCGATCGTAAGTGCGCCGCCCTGCAGGCTTATAAAAGCCAGATCGAGTTGCAGCGTCCCTACTTCGCCACGGAGTTCATTCACGGGTGGGCGAAGCTACGGGGAATGCAGATCCGCTCTGAATATGCGGAGGCTTTCGAAGTGGTGCGGGTCAGATGGTAACGTACAGAAGCGAGTTGACATTGTGAGTCACGGGAGCAGGGGCGCCCGATGCCGCCGGGGAACCGCTTGAGAAAGAAATAGGCGCCGCAACACAATCTTGAAGCAGAACTTGACATAGGTTTCACATGGAAATTTGGATGATCAACCACTACGCTATGCCTCCGTCCCAGCCGTGGGGCAGCCGGCACGTGTCCCTGGGTGCGGAGTTGGTGCGGCGCGGGCACAGCGTGAACCTCTTTGCCGCCGATTTCAGCGACATCGGACAAACCGAGCCCCATACCGCCCGTCGTAAAGGTATTCATTGGGAGCAAGCCCTGGGCGTAAAGGTGGGGTGGTTGCCTACCCCCGCCTACTCCGACAACTCTTGGGGGCGCGGCTGGAACACGCTGGTTTTTGGCCTCCGCACTCTGCGCCTGCCGACTCACTGCAGCGCCCGGCCGGACGTGATTTACGGTTCGACGCCGACTTTGTTTGCCGCGCTCGCTGGCTTGCTTGTGGCGCGCGGGCTGGGCGTTCCGTTTGTACTGGAGATTCGCGACATCTGGCCGCAGTCCTTGATTGACATGGGAATGTCCCGCTTGCATCCCTTCATATTGTTGTCGGCGTTGATCGAGCGCTACCTTTACCGGCATTCTGACGCCATTGTCATGCTCATGCCCAATGCCGATCCCCATTTGGTGGCGCACGGCGCGGCGCGGGAGCGCATCCATTGGATTCCGAACGGGGTGAATTTCGGCTTGGTTCCGCCGGTCGTGCCTCCCTCGAAGAAAGATGTATTGGAAGTGATGTATGCCGGGGCCTTTGGAGGCGGGAACAACCCTGAGATCATTCTGGACGCTGCCGCCAAATTGCGGCAGCGCGGTGGCCCCCCGATGCGCTTCCGCGTGATTGGGATGGGGACGGGTGAGCCAGCAATGATCGCCAAAAGGGCTGCGCTCGGACTGGACAACGTTTTGCTGCAGCCGCCTGTCCCTAAGATCCAGGTGTATTCGTTGCTGAGCCAGGCCGATATCCTGCTGGCGCCTTATTCGAAACTCGGTGTGCATCGCTTCGGAGTCAGCCTTAACAAGCTCTTCGACTACATGGCGGTGGCCAGGCCGATTGTCTTCGCGAACGACGCGTCCAACCATCCCGTACGGGATGCAGGCTGTGGTTTGGAGTGCCCTGCTGACGACGCCGACACCCTTGCTGACGCAATTTTCAAGCTGGCCGGCATGTCCTCTCAGGAGCGTTGGGAACTGGGGCTTCGCGGCCGCCGCTATGTGGAACAAAACCACGACTTCGCCCGGCTGGCAGTGAAGCTGGAAGCCATTCTCGCCGGTGCGTCACGTGAACCCCTCGTGCCTGTAACGGCGCCACAACAGCTAAAATCTTGAAAATGCGAAGCCTGTTCCGGAAAACGACCGATCCGGCGCGATTATTCACCCGCCTGTTAAAAAAGCGATCAGTAAGGGTTTTCTTTAGCCTTTAACCTTTATCTCTCATGGATCTCACGGAGCAAAACCTGGAGACAATCTCTGCGATCCTCCTCCACAACATGACCATTCAAGAAATGGCTGAGGCAGACCGGCAGGCAGGATCGCGTATTCATTTTTCAGATGGAGTGTGGTGGCGTGAGGTGAAGCCGTTCTTCTACCAGCCGGCCAATTTCATGACGTGCATTGTCCCCCGTCAAGCCAAACCGAAGCCGTGGGTAGCGCTGGGTGGTTATTACCACATGGTCCCTCCAGGAGCGTCGAGCAATGGCGTGATCGTAACCAATGAGATATCAGATCCGCCGGGCTATGGACTCCATTCGCTTCAACCTAAAAAGCGCCAGCAGATTCGCCGAATACTTTCGCTCTTCCGCGTTGCGCGCGTCGAGAAATTGAACGATCTCCTGACAGACGGCTTTCGTATTTACGTTGATTGGGAGAAACGAAAGAACCCCCGCGTCAAGCGGTCAAAGGCCGCTTTTGAAGACTGGATTACCAAGCAATACCATCATCCGTACAAACTAATCCTTGGTATCTATGCACAAGAGCAGCTTGCCGCCTTCTTGATAGCCAAGGCTGTTGAGGGCATCGCCAACGCCGAGGACCTGCTCACCGATTCGTCGTTCGAACGACTGGCGCCTTCGCTTGCGCTTAGATACGCCTATGCTAAGATCGCTGCGCAGAGTCCCGGAATACGTAATACTTGCGATGGATTTCAGACCCTCATCGAATCATTGGAGCATGTTAAGTCACTTCTTGGTTGGCAGCACGTTTCGTATCCTGCTTTCATCTGCCTCCCTGCGGTAATCCGTCCTCTCGTCCGCTGGTTGTTGCCGATGGAGTACCGACGCTTAATGGGCCAATATGCGCAACCGCAAGCGTCCGTAGTGCCCTGCCGCCACTAGCCTGAACAGCTAGCCCCGTTTGAGTGTAACGCACGATGATTCCGAAGTTCCAGGTTCAGTATGGGTTCAAGGATTTCTTGGTCGCGCTCGGCAGTGTTCTCTCTCGAAGCCCAACAGGTGATTTTCGCTTGCCGGGATTCGATGTAAATGGTCTGCAGTTCCTGCCCACGCGTCGCGGCCGCGAAGCGTTGTACTTGCTTCTCGGGGCCCTAGGCTTGCCCCGTGGAGGAAAAGTCGGCATTCCGCTCTACACGTGCTCAGTGGTTGCACAGACTGTTATCGCCGCGGGGCTAAGACCCATTTTTTTGGACGCCGATCCCGAGACCTTCGGAGTGAGCTTGGCTGATTTACAGGTCAAGGCGCCTGGATTGGACTGCCTCATCCTCGTACATGCCTTCGGCTACCCTGCGCATTACGATTGCATCCGTAGTCTGATGGCGAATAAACCTATAATTGAGGATTGTGCCCACGGGCTAGGCAGTAGGTATTGCGGGCAGGCAATAGGTTGTCTCGGCTATGCTGGCTTCTTTGCTTTTGGATTGTTCAAGCCTCTCAGCACATCCGGGGGTGGGTGCATCGTAACTAAGGACCGCAGCCTTGCGGACCGCTTGAGGTCGTCGATCCAAGACGCCCCAGTCGAGCCCGCCCTGTTAGAATTAAGGCACGCGGTCCAATCACTGTTGTACGGCTGCGCGTTCCGTCGCCCCACGTATACCGTTCTATCCCTTATCGTCGGCCATTCCGCGTCACTGAGGGGTGGGGGCGTGTTACCGAAGCGAATCATCTCCGAATTTCTCAGGATGCGACGGGTGGACCGGAGTGTCTTGACAGCGCGGGTTCGCACCTCGTCACTACACGACGAAGGTGTTTTCTGGGCTGAAGTGCGGAAAAATCTGCCCGCAGGATGGCGAGTTCCACCGGAGCCGTGCTACGGCGAATGGAATCATTTCATTCTGCCCATCCGGGCGCCGGACTCTGGAAACTGCGCCCAAGGGATCAGTCGGCTTAGGGACGCAGGCGTGGCCGCAGGTCGACTTTACCGGGCCTGTGCTTCCACCGCTAAGTTGTTCGGGTACGCCGGCGGTTGCGCGGAAGCCGAGCGTTTGGCAGAATCAGTCCTCGTGCTCCCTTCTCATGCGGCACTCTCCAGGCGTGATCGGCGGCAAATACTGCGCTGCCTTCGTCAACTGGGGGACCGTTGAATTCGGGTCGGCCGCAATCCCCTCTGCAATGCCCTACGTGGGGTCACCCAAAATGGTATTCACAAGCTTGTGACGGACTCCGCAGCAGCAAAGAGTCATTGGAGCCCTACAAGTTGGAAATGGGTTTTCAGCACGTTTCGTATCCGGCGTTTATATCACTCCGGTCCGTTTTCCGGCCTTTGGTCCGGTTGCTGTTGCCTACCGAGTACCGCGGTCTGATGGGTCAATATCCGACGGAATCGCCGTTGCGTCTGTCGCAGGAAGTTGCCTTGAAGCGGCTTCACAGGAGAGCTCTGGGTACCGATAACGCTTTGGCGGTGTAATCGAGCTGCAGCGCTTTTCCGGACGGAGGTGGTCCCGCGCGGCGGCCGCTGATCTCTCGACTTCCAGCAGCATATTTCCATCTATGATTCGCGAACACCTTCTCACCATAGCCGACCCAGACGCGTGGCGGAGGTACCTGCCCGAAAGGCGCAGCGTCTTTGGAAGTCTGGGCTACGCTCGGATTTGCCAGGCTTTCCGAAACACTTCGCCGCGTCTTTTTGTTCTGGAGGGCGGCGAGGCGGTGATCTCATATCCGCTGCTGTTGCGGCCGCTGGCAGAGTTGCCGTTTGCGAACGAGACCAGTGCCAAATGGGATGCTGTAACCCCGGATTTCACCGGGCCGCTGGTTTGGAGCAACAGTCCGGAGCTTGCCACTGCATTCCGAGTTCACCGTAACGCCCGGTTTGAAGACGAGGGCGTGGTGGCCGAATTTGCCCATTTGCATCCCTGGTCCGACGCCCGGACCCTCCTGAAGGATGGGTGCGAGTACAACCGGGACATCGTGTGGGTGGACACGAGTCTTAGCCCCGACGACCTTTGGCGCGATCACCTGAAACTGCAGTGCCGGCAGAAGGTCAAGCAGGCAGAGCGCCAAGGCGTGAAGATCATCGTCGCTTCCAGTGACGATCACATCAGGGAGTACCATCGCATTTACTCCCACACCATGGAGAGAAACGGTGCGCGGTCGGACTACTACTTCTCTTACGAATTCTTCCGGGCCTTTCGCAGTGAACTGCCGGAGAACTCCCGGCTCTTGCTGGCGGAATATCGTGGCCAGATCATTGGCGGGACGCTCTGTCTCTATGACGATATTGACGCCTTTTACTTCCTCACCGGAACCGACGCCAGGTTTCAACATCTGCGTCCCAATAACCTGTTGGTTTGGGAACTGATTCGATGGGCGCATGGGGCCGGGAAAAAGAGGCTCACGCTCGGCGCGGGGAACTATGCCGATGATGGCCTTTTCCGTTTTAAGTGCAGCTTCTCACGCAACCGGCAGCCATTCTATATTTATAAACACATTCACCGCGCACAAGACTACGCCCAGCTCGAACGACGCTTTCGCGAGTCGAGCGGTTTATTTACGGAAAGTATCAGTTACTTTCCGGTGTATCGTTACCAGCCCCTAACTGGCGGCGCCAAGGCGAACGGGTCATCGGAAGACGACGAGGCATCTGTTGACAGTGCACCTTGCCCACAGAAGGAACCTTCCCCGACCTCAGATGGCCGGGTTTTCGCTTCCTGGCCGCACTTTGAGGATGACGAAATCGAAGCCGCTTCCGCTGTCCTCCGCTCCGGCAAGGTGAGCTACTGGACAGGCGATGAAGGCCGCCTCTTCGAACAGGAATTCGCGAAGTTTACGCAATGCCAACACGCCGTGGCCGTCGCCAACGGCACGGTGGCGCTGGAACTGGCACTAAGAGCCCTGGAGGTCGGTCCAGGCCACGAGGTGATTACCACCAGCCGCACCTTCATAGCGACCGCTAGTTCCGTAGTTGCGGTGGGGGCGCGTCCCGTGTTCGCCGACGTAGACCGTGACTCTCAGAACATCACGGCAGAAACCATTCGCGCCGTCCTTACGTCGGCCACGCGGGCGATCATCCCAGTCCATCTGGCGGGTTGGCCCTGCGAGATGGACGAAATCCTTTCACTCGCCGAGCAATTCGGGCTGAAGGTCATTGAAGATTGTGCCCAAGCCCACGGGGCTTTCTATCGAGGACGGCCTGTTGGGTCGTTTGGCGATGTCGCCGCGTTCTCGTTCTGCCAGGACAAGAATATGACCACCGCTGGAGAAGGCGGTATGGTGGTCACCAACTCTGAGCAGTTGTGGTCGCGCATGTGGTCCTATAAGGACCATGGCAAGAGTTACCAAAAGGCGTGTCGCGACGAGCATCCTCCCGGATTTCGCTGGCTGCATGAATCCTTCGGAACCAACTTGCGATTGAGTGAAGTTCAATCGGCAGTGGGACGCGCACACCTCCGAAAGCTGCCGAATTGGGTTTCCATCCGGCGAGGCCACGCAGCGCGTTTGATGGAAGGGCTATCCGGCCTTCCCGGGCTCCGCGTCCCCGCTCCTCCCGCGCACATCCAACACGCCTACTACAAATTTTATGCTTTTGTCGTGCCGCAGGAATTGGCCCCCGGATGGGACCGGGATCGTATCGCCCAAGAAATTGAGAGTCAGGGTGTGCCCTGCACCACCGGCACTTGCAGCGAGGTCTATTTGGAAGAAGCGTTTCCTCCCCTCTGGCGTTCCCGCCAGCGCCTGCCGGTGGCTCGCGAATTGGGGGAGAACAGCCTGATGCTCCTCGTCCATCCGACGCTTACGGAAGCCAACATCGCGCGCACCTGTGAAGTGATCAAAGAAGTAATGCAGACTGCCACAGGCGGCGGAGTGTCTTCGGCAAAGACAGCAGCTTGATCTGACAGCGAGAACGCATCGCGGCAGCCTGCCACTTGCGCCGGAGCCTTGAAGGCGAGATGGAGCTTCACCTCATAGGGCATTCCGAACGAGAGCTGCCTCTGGCGCGTTGGTACTCGTGCTTCGGCACCCTATTGCAAGGGATGCAGCTACCGGATGTTATCGTTTCTGTGCCAGGTGGCATGGTGATTCCGGTGAGCGAGGTTTCGGTTTGTGAGACCGCGAAGCCTCCTGAATCCAAGGTACGACAGGCACGATTTCCTCTCTTGCTTTGCAGTCTTAGGGCACATGCCCTGGGGGAGAACTGCTATGGAACTTGTCGATCTGCGCGCCCAGTACGCCAACTTAAAATCCTACATCGATGCGCGAATGCGTAGCGTGTTGGAGCACGGCCAATTCATTATGGGGCCGGAGGTCGCGGAACTGGAAAAACATTTGGCAGAGCGAGTGGGAGTGCCGTACTGCATTTCCTGCTCGAGCGGCACCGATGCCTTGCAAATTGCCCTCATGGCGCTAGGAGTAGGCTACGGCGATGAGGTCGTGACGACTTCGTTCACGTACATGGCGACGGCCGAAGGCATCAAACTGCTCGGCGCCCGGCCGGTATTTGTGGATATCGATGTGCGCACCTACAATCTTGACCCGAGGTTGCTCGAAGCAGCTATCACCCCGCGCACCAAAGCCATCATTGCGGTTTCTCTCTATGGCCAATGTGCGGACATGGACGCTATCAACGAGGTGGCTGCCGCTCATCGTTTGCCTGTGATCGAGGATGGCGCACAGAGCTTCGGCGCAACTTACAAGGGGCGGCCATCATGCGGTCTTTCTACGATTGGCTGCACGAGCTTCTTTCCGGCCAAACCCTTGGGTTGCTATGGTGATGGAGGAGCATGTTTCACTCGCCATGAAGACTTGGCATGGCAGATGCGGCGACTGCGGGTTCATGGCCAGGAGCCTAAGTTTTTTTCTCTGCGCGTCGCCATGAACAGCCGGCTGGATACTCTTCAGGCTGCCGTGCTGCTGGCGAAGCTCGAAATCTTCGATGCCGAGCTTGAGAGCCGCCAGCGCATCGCCGCCGCTTACAACCAGTTGTTGAACGACGTGAGTACCGTCCCCTACCTAGCACCTCAGAATAGCTCCACTTACGCCATGTACGTCATCCAGGTGGAAAACCGGACTGCCTTCCGGGAAAAACTGAGGGCAGAAGGCATTCCCACGGCTGTGCATTATCCTTTCCCTCTGCATTTGCAGCCGGCCTACGCCGACCCGAAAGTGAAACGCGGAAGCTTGTCACAGGCGGAAGCCGCTGCCGATCGAGTGGTCACCCTGCCGCTGCATCCGTATCTCAGTAGCGACCAGCAAAGGCAAATTGTACAAGCAGTGCGCCAGGCGGCAGCCCATACTCATGATCAGTCCCTAGCCTCGCGCCAATCGGCAATGAACGGACGGAGTAATTCTTGGCTGCCTCCAGCATGACATACCAGCCGGCAATGGCAAATGGGAACAGGTGGGACGGCCTGCGACTGCACCCCTTCCTCTTCGACGTGCTGACGAAAGGGCTCACGCAAGTTGCGAGCCTGGCAGCGAGTTTCATTTTGGTTGGCGCGGTCAGTAAATGCATGGGAGTGGTAGCACTCGGGGAGTATCTGCTGATCAGGCTGGCAGCGTGCCTTCGACAGCGGCGGCGTAGTCGCAAACTGACATCATTGACGAAAACTGCAACCATAGCGACGTAAATTATTATTTACGACACGTTATTTTAACCTTATCAGATCAACTCGCTTGTATCATCAGTGGCGCACGAAAAGGATAGCGGACGCGCGATTGAGATTTTCCTTTGCAGAAGTAATCCGCGGGCGGCTAGTTCTTGTTGCCTCATTTGGCAAAATGCGAAACAAAGCGCAGCGGATGTTTGTCGGAGCTGAGCGGAACATCACGATGCCCGCATCTGGACCGTTACTGACCGGCGGAGGAGCTTCCTATGCTTCACTTCATCAAGGACCTTAAGTGGCGGGAAGCGCTCCCGCGCATGGCTGCCGATTTCGTCATCGTGCATCTCAGCATGATCGCAGCCCTGGCCATTTCCGTGGTCTACCAGACTGCCCACGGCAACCCCGTCGGAGCAAGGGAGCTCACGTCTGACTTCGCACACTATTACACCGTGTTTTTTTGGTTGCTTTCTCCCGTTTTCCCGGTGGTATTTCTCCTGAACGGGTTCTACACGCACACACGCAAATATCCCGGCAGCCGGAAAGCATGGCTTATCCTCCGCGGTGTTGTCTTGGCGGTGCTGGTCTTCTTTGGTGTGAACGTTTTCTTTTTCGGAGAGAGTACGGTGGGCCGTACCGTTGCCCTCACATTCATGGTTTTGGCGAGCTTGGGCTTGGCTTGTTCTCGTCTTACGAAAGCCTATTTCGAACACTACTTCGAGGTTAGGCCCAAGAATGCATTGTTCGTGCCTGATGAGCGAGGGCAGGTTTTGGTCATCGGAGGCGCCGGCTACATCGGCTCGTTGCTTGTCGAAAGCCTTTTGGAAAAGGGCTACCGAGTGAGGGTCTTGGACAGCCTGCTCTATGGGGCAGAGTCACTTCGACCCGTGAAGGATCATCCCAACTTCGAACTGATGGTGGGAGACTGCAGGAACATCCAGGACGTGGTGAGAGCGGTGCGCGGTGTCGAGTCGGTCGTTCATCTGGCGGCAATCGTGGGGGACCCAGCCTGCGAGCAAAACCAGGAGTTGGCACTCGAGACCAACTACGCCGCCACTCGCATGTTGATCGAAATCGCCAAAGGTCATGGCGTGAGGCGACTCCTGTTTGCTTCCAGTTGCAGCGTCTATGGGGCCACGGACGTCGAGGTGGACGAAGACGCCCCGGTGCGTCCAATCTCATTCTACGGCCAAACTAAAGTGGATTCCGAGCAGGCTCTGCTTGATTCCAGAAGCGAGAACTTTCATCCTACCATCCTGCGCTTCGCCACCGTGTTTGGCTTGAGCTATCGACCTCGCTTTGATCTTGTGGTGAACTTGCTTTCCGCCAAGGCAAAGCAGGAAGGCGTCATCACGATTTACAACGGCCAGCAGTGGCGTCCCTTCATCCACGTGCGCGACCTGGCGCAGGCGACGATTCAAGTCTTGGAAACACCTGCAGCCTTGGTCAGTGGCGAGATCTTCAACGTGGGTGACAAGCGTTTGAATTACACGCTCACTCAGGTTGCCGAGATCATTCGGGAAGTTTTTCCAAGCGTCCGGGTGGAACACATTGAGAACTCTGACCGCCGGAATTACCGTGTGAATTTCAGAAAATTGTCTAACAAGACCGGTTTTGAGGCGCGATACACTGTTCACGATGGTGTCCGCGAATTGGCACAAGCGTTCGACCGGCGGCTCATTGCCAACTACTTGGACCTAAGATATCATAACCAGCATTACCTCAAGGTGGTGGGGGCTCCAGAGCATAAGGATGAATTTGATAAGTCCGTCATGGCTGCCCACGCCGACACCTTCCGCCTGCTGAATGCCGAACTCCTGCTGCAAAGGCTCCGCGAGAAACTGGCCGCGGCCGTCACACCGGAGGAGTGCTGGGAAGTCCTGCGGCGGAATTATAGCGAGTTCGGCTTTCAGGAAATCCGGTTCAGCGTGGGAGATCATGTTTACTGGCATACCACCAACGGCCACGGCACTCCCAAATTGTGGACGATCCGCATCCACCTGGCCGGGAGCGCCTACCTGAATCTGTCACGCGAGTGCGGGGCTCAGGTTCCGCCCATAGTGGCCCGCGTCAGCGATATGATTGGCGAGACCCTGAGCGCCAAGATTCCGACGATGATGCCGTTAACCCGCGGCTCAAAAGTTGTCGGCACAAAAAACCTCTTGCTGCACGGGGCAACAGCACAGACCGTTGTCTAGAGAAACGCCTGATCGACGAGATCAGGGGGTTACGGCGCGGCTTGCCTGGGTGGAGCGCGCGCCCTTCCAGGAGTCATTATCGTGGCGTCATTAACCGATGGCTTGCTGAGCGCATTGCACTATCCTGTGGCGCGCGCGCGGGCATATTACTACCCGTGCTATGACGATGCGCGCGCACTGTTTCTTCGCATGATGGTGCGCCACGCCGAACCTGATGGGCTGGCGCTGGATCTGGGCTGCGGCAAATACAGCTACGCCGTGCCATCGCGGCAATTCTGCCGGCAGGTAATCGGAATGGACATGTGTCCGGCACTCCGCCACAACACGTGGGTGAGCTGCCGAGTGCGCGGCGATGTCTACCATATTCCTTTGCCTGCGAACTCAATCGATTTGATTATTATGCGTTACGTGATGGAACACCTGGAGCGCCCGCTCGCCGCCATGCGCGAGATAGCCCGCGTGCTGAGGCCTGGAGGCAAGCTGCTGGTCCTTACCCCCAATCGGCGGCACTACGTTTCCCAAATTGCCCGGCTCACCCCTGACTGGTTTCATCGTTGGTACCTAGGGCGGAGAGGCTATTCCGGCGAAGACAATTTCCCCACCCTATACCGCGCTAATACTCCCGGCGTGCTGAGAAAGCTTGCCGAGCGCGTCGGCCTACGCCTGACTGAGCTGGAAATGTGCGAGGGCCCCCCGGGATATTTGAGCGGGTTCTGGCTCCCTTTCCTGCTCGGAGTTGCGTACGAGCGGCTGGTCAATCGCTCCCAGGCCCTTGCCGGCCTTCGGATCGGCATGCTGGCCACCCTTCAGAAGGTATCGTGAACAACAATACACGGATTGTGTTTTGGACTCTGGCAGCGCTGATCTCTCTGCTGACATGCTGTGCCGCGCCCTTGTGCGCTGCGGCAGCCTGGCAGATAGTACAGCAGGAAGGCAGTGATCTGCTTGAGGTCCACGCACTCAAAGGCGGTCGCCACACCCTGGAGATCGACGACGCGTTCAGCTTCCGGACGCCGGTGTTGAAGAAGGACTTTAGCGGTTCCAACTTGCAAATTCACGCCCTCGAGGTGGGGCTTATACCGGGCATCGACTATCATGCCAGGTTGGACGGCCACCCTGATGTGAAGGACTTCCGCGTCGTTCTTAGCATGTTTGTCGAGCCGGAGGTGAGTTGTGACAACCTGCGCCGCACTTGGGAAGAGGGAGTGCGCAAGATGGTAGGGAGGGCCGCATCCGGAGTGGATTGGGACGCCGCCAAACAGGATTGGGTGGCGCCTGGCATCCAAGTCCTGCTGGGCAGCCACCTCTACTATGTGGAGCATTATTTGCGCCCCACCCTGAATGCTGCTCGCGCCTGCCACGATCTTCAGACTCTGGATGAAATCGCCAAGTATTACCCCGTAGTTCTGCAATATTCCGAGCCGCTCGGCACCCTGTTGGCTCGGCCGAATCTCCATCCGACAACGAGCCAGCGCATGGCTGTCGCCGATCGCTCGGCTCGCACCTTTGCCGCCGACATCGGCGGGAAGGCGGCGGATGACGAGCTTTACATCTCCCAGTGGCTGCATCCGGCGGCCGAGTTGCTGCGCTGCATCAGCCTGCTGCCGCCCGAGCGACGTACGCCCGCTATGCTGAACTTCGCCAGCCAATACACCAAGTTCATTGTGGTGGAGCAATTGGACCGCTACTTGGTGCAGCAGCGGCTCCCGCTCCCCGGGGGAGGGCAGGGGGGGCGGATCGAAGTTTGGAAGCGCGCTCTAGCCGGCCTGAAAGGCGAATATCCCTGGGACACCTCGCCCAGCGACATTGATCTGTGGCTGATGGCTTCCGCGGCCGACGTACTGGGCGCCAATGCCAACGACCCTGCTCTCGCGCCCCTTACGCCCCCGCAGGTCGAGATGCTGCATCGGGCCATCGAGACCGGCAGCCGGTTCTTTGAGAGCCGGCGAAACAACTATCCCGTCACGAAGAACTTCCGCGGAGAGCAGGTGGGCAGCATTGCCGTGGGCAATGGCGATTGGGCCGAGCACCCGGATTTGGACTACAGCGGCGTCACCAGCGAGAAGTTCCCCACACCGGCGGAAAAACGGCGCCTTGCGGACGCCGGCTGGGACATCAGCCATTCCTATCGCATCCCCGTCTTTATGCGCACGCTGTATGAGAACCGCAAGGCCACCGGCATCGACTGGCCCTCCTACCATGAGGTGCAGCTCCTTGCCAACCAGTATGTGTACCGGGTGTTCAATGGGGATTTCTCCCGCCCCTTGTTTCACACCCACCTGGACGGCAGCGACGGCTGGCATCGCGTGGGTTATCACGGTGGCAATTTCGGTTATCCGCCCTCGCGTTATTGCGACCAGCACGATCCGCATCGCCCCTGTATGACCACGGCTGCGATCATGGGTTGGGGGCGCATCGCTTTCGCGAATCCCGATCTCACCGAGATCGAGCACGCGCTGGTGAAACTAGCCCTTGACCCGAACCCGCAAGCGCGCCAATTTCGCGATCGCTACTACTTCGACGACACACCGTTTGAAGTGCTAGGGCCGCCGGGAAAACAAATCTACGCGATGCCACTTTATTTTCTGATCGGCGACAATGCAGAAAGGATCGCGGGCCATTAATCCGGGAACTTCCGCCAGAAGTTTCTTTTGAAATTCAAGGCATCTTAATCTTGGTGCCACAAACCTGGGAGAAACTCTCAGGTGGTAAGCGGACATTCCCAATGCGAGCGGGCCGCAGCAGTCCCGCTGGGGACATATATCAGAAAGCCGTTAGAGCTGATTTGCGGAGGCGGTGTGCGTTTTCCACCTGAGCTGGTTTCATCAACAGCAAAATCCGCAGCCAAGTCTTGGGGCCACTTTCTTAGGCTCAAGTTTACGGGTGTGTGCCTGCACAGGGTTTGGATGTGTACATACGCCCGGCACTACCTTCTAATCCGGGCCTGCAGGGTCTCATAGCGACGCTACCTGGCATGCCCGGACGGAAGCAGCACGCGGAACGGATGCACACATCCGTTCATCATTTTAGCTTAATCAGGAGGAAGTTGATAGTATGACGAAAAAACTCAGAGTCACTCTGATTATTGCGGTCCTGTCGCTGGTCGCGACGGGGCTGTACCCTTCTAACCTCAGCGCCCAAATTACGCTTCCCCAGTACCAATTCCTGGCTGCCGGCGCTTCTTCTCAGTTCAACACCGTCGCTTTTGCCGCCTTGGACCCGAATGCAACTGGCAACGGCAACACGGCCTGCACGGGGGGTAACGGTTCTTCGCACTGGGCAAATACGACCGGTATGACAATTAACGACCCGCGCGGCAATCCCAACATCAAGGCTGAGGCAGGTTCCGTGTGGATCGGCTGGAATGCTGCGTTCATCTCACTGATGGATTATGACATGGCCGGTGGTGGCGCCAACCCACCCACCGGCGCCACAATCTGCTCCTATCTTTCGCTGGACTCCGTGGTGGGCATGCGCGAGTACTTTGCCAACGGGACGTTCCTTCTGAATGTCAACCCGAACACGGCGGACGCCTCGAACGCTACCGTTCCCGGCCTACCGAACGGCACCGCCCTGCCGCCAGAGGTTCTCTATTTCTTCAACAATGCGGCAACTAACGCCGCGTTGACTCCCGCTGTGACGGGGGGATTGGGCTTTCAAACAATCAACGTCGCCCCCACCGACATCCGGCCTGAGGACGGCAAATTCGCCACGGTCCGCGCCCTCACCACTCTCGGCGCCCAAATGCCCGGGCCTCCTTACGCCGGCCTTGGCTACGGCCCTGGTCCCTCCGGCACCGCCATCAAGAGCAATTTCAGCTCCAAAATCATGCAAGTGGCTGATTTCACTATCGACTCGCGAGAGAACGATCCAATTAACGGCCATGCCCCGCGACCCTACACTGTGTCAACCGTCGGGGCTGCCCCCGTACTGGTCATCGTGAATAACACTACGTCTTCTACAGGAGCGGGCCACACCGGCTATTACAGTCAAATCAACAAACAAGTGCTGGCCAATATCTTTTCGGGACAGACCCATGTAGTTCGCGACATCGGCAACGGCCCGACGAGCGATCCGGTTAATCCCCTCACCGTGTTTCAACGCGAGCCGCTGTCGGGCACGTACAACACCTTTGATTTCAACGTCACCTGCGCCTACGATCGGTACGGTAGCTACGGTGGCTCTAGCTATTACGCCTGCCAGGAGACCGACGTAAACGCCCAGAATCCCTTGAATCTCACCTACACGATCTCGAACGGCAGCACTGCCAGCCGGCAACGCGTAATCGGCACGGGCGAAATGGCTAAGGGCGTGTGCGGTGCTCTCGGTAGCTGGACTACTGGGGCGCCCGATTCCATCGGCTATATCTTCTGGGGATTCTCCAACTTCAAGGGCATGAACACAAACTGCAAGTACCTGCCGGTGGACAATATCGACCCGCTCTACCTCTATCCCACTGCCAACCCTGGCTCTTACGTCGGCTACATCCCGACTTGTTCCTTCACTCAAGGGGCAATAGGGTGCCCGACTCTCTCGTTCCCCAAGGTCGTCGATGGCGGCTATCCCATCTGGACCATGTACCGCTGGGTGAGCGACGGTAGCGGCACGTCGTATGTGGGCGGGGTGCTACCATACGTGGAGCTTGTTGCATCGTCAGGCTATCTGACGGACTTCGTCCCGATTGCCAACATGCGCGTGTTCCATCAGCATTACGATCAGTGCGTTACTACTGTCGCTTGCGACGCTCAATATGGGGCCAACGGCGTTGATGCAACCAGCCTTCTTGGTTCCACCTGCGGGTCGGGCGGGAACCTCCCGTGTGTCGAAGCCGAAGCCGGTGGCGACATGGGCGGCAAGGTACTTACTGTCAATTCTGAAATCGACTATACCGCCGATCACCTTAAGAACAGCGCAACCTCAGGTTGCACCGCAGCTAATTGGCCAGACGCTGGGGACCCCGGAATTTGCATGCAGACCACTATCGATCTGGGCAACCACCGTCTACCGCCTTGGTAAGAAGCTATTTACCTGCCTCTGCACTTCGGCAATGTAATATCCAGGGGCACGCCCCACGGCGTGCCCCGCCTTTCTTGCCTCTTCACCAGAAACCCGGGCGTTTCGCCACCGAGGCACCGAGGCAAAGAGAACTGAGAAGAGTGGGTTCTCTCCGTGCTTCCCCGCGTCGGTGGTTAACACAGTCGATTTTCAACTAAGCACTAGCTCACCGAGGGAGGAATCCTTGTCTATTCGCTTTAACCACGGAATTCTGTTCGTGATGGTCGTGTTGGCCTTCATCGCCGGAATCCCCGCCGGCGCGCAGGAGCAGCAGCCCGCGGCAGCGAAGCCAAGCACCCCCGCGGCGGCGCAGGAGCCCGCCGCGCCGGCGATAATTAAGACGCCGCAAGGAATTGAACTGGTAGGTACGGAGGACGGGGTGAAATTGCGGCGCGCCAAGGAGAGTTACACCTCGCTGACGCTGGAAGGCAGCGAACTGCGGCCCGAGCCGCCCATGTCCACGGATCACGAAAAGAACGCGGACTTTGAGCGCGAATTGGTACGCTTGCAGTGGCGGCCCAGCGACCCCATCGACATGTACGTGATTAAGCCGCCTCAGGTCGAGAAGCCGCCGGTGGTGCTCTACCTTGAGAGCTTTCCCAGCGACTTGGATCACTATAGAAAAAACGAGTTTTGTAAGACGTTGGTGAAAAACGGAGCGGCGGCGGTAGGATTTGTCTCCGCGCGCACCGGATACCGGGCCGAAAGACCCCCTTTTTCGAAGTGGTTCGTCAGCGAGCTTCCCGAATCGCTGGCGGTCACCGTGCACGACGTGCAGTTGATCCTGAACTACCTGGAGACGCGCGGTGACCTGGATATGACCCGGGCGGGCATGTTCGGACAAGGCTCCGGCGGGGCCATCGCCATCCTAGCCGCCGCTGTGGACCCTCGCCTGAAAGCGATCGACCTCCTGAACCCGTGGGGGGACTGGCCGGACTGGCTGGCCGAGTGTGCGCATATACCGAAAGAGGAACGGGACAAATACCTGAAGCCGGAATTCCTCAAGCCACTTGAAACCTTGGAGCCGGTTAACTATTTGCCCAAGCTCGCCTCCCGCGCCATTCGCATACAGTTCTGGGATTACGAACACAGGGATACCCAAAAAGCGTCGGCGAAGCTCGAGGCGGCCGCTCCCGCCACGGCCAAGATCGCCCATTATCCGAATGGCAAGGCGATGCAGGAGGTGGCTTCCGAGGGCCGCTTGTTTGAGTGGATCGCCGACGCCTTGTCGCCACAGAAACCCCAGCAAGCCGCGAAGAAGATGATGTAGCAGCGACTCCCGGCGTGGCACCCCCTGCTCGCGTCTATCGGCATCTTAGATAAGGACACATCTCCCATGTTTGCACTAATCCAGACTAAACCCCAAAGGGGTATTGTCTTTCTAGTGGCTCTATTCCTCTCGCTCTGCCAAGTGCGGGCTGCCGTCGCACCGGGTTTGCATCTTCTAGCGCGGACGTCGGCGCTTGCCGATGGTTCTGCCGCCGCCGCCGAGTTGGGTGGAACGGTTATGGACACCTCGGGCGCCGCAGTGGCCGGTGCCACGGTCACCCTACGGAACTCCGCCGGGGCAACCCAATCGGCCGTCACGGACACTTCCGGCCTGTTTCAGATCACCGGATTGAGTGTGGGAAAATACCAGTTGTCGGTCACTGCGCCGGGTTTCGCCGAACTCGCGGATGAAGTGAGTATCTCCGCGGACGACCCATCGCTTCTGCTCTCCGTCGTCCTCTATCCCCAGGGGCGAGGACTGCTGGGAAAGGTGACGGACACCACCGGCACCGCCGTGGTGGGCGCCACGGTACGGGTACGCAACGCGGCCGGGGAATCCAAATCCGCAGTTACGGATAAGGAGGGGAAATTCCAGTTCGAGGGACTGGCCCCGGATAAATACAGCATTGCGGTTACGGCAAAAGGCTACGCCGGATACATGGCCGCGGGCGTGAGCGTGAGGGCGGGCGAGCCGGCGGGGCCGCTGGCCATTGTCCTGTTCCCGAAACCCTCGAACGCACCGGCGGTGGCCAAGGTGGAGCAGCCCCCCCCGGCCTCCACAACCATTGCCGCCGCACCCTCCGCGCCTGCACCGGCTGAGCCGGCGCCCACGTCCGCTCCGGTCGAAACACCCCAACCCCAGGCGCCAGCGGCGCCGGCCGCGCCGCTGGTAACCCTGGCGCCCCCGCAGAAAGGTGAGACCGCCATCGTGGGAACCGTCACCGACACCTCCGGTGCCCTGATCCCAGGCGCGACCGTCACCATCCGCAACGCCGCCGGTGAATCCAAGAGCACCGCTACGGATGCCGAAGGCAAATTTCAAATCACCGGGCTGGCGGCGGGAACTTACGACGTGTCCATGAGCGCGCCGGGTTTTTCCGAGTCCAAGACTCCGGGCGTCAACGTGCCGGCCAAAGAGGTGGTCTCGCTACCGGTCCAACTGACGGTGGCCGCCGCCGCTACCTCCGTGAACGTCCAAGCGCAGCGCGCCGCTCAGGTGGAAACCCAGACCGCAGAAGTGTCTGGCACGATCAGTCGAAATGAGATCGTATCCCTGGGATTGAATGGCCGCAACTTTTCGCAGTTGATCGCCCTGGCGCCGGGTGTGAGTAACCAGACCAGCCAGGATGAAGCCAAGGTCGGCGTGGTGGGCAGCGCCAAATATAGCGTCAACGGCGGGCGCGTTGAATACAACACCTTTGAGGTGGATGGCAGCGATGTCCTGAACACGGACATTGCCGCCAGCCACGGGCATACCACCCTGATGCTTTACCCCAGTCTGGATGCCATTCAAGAAATGAAGGTACTAACCTCAAACTACGGCGCCATGCACGGGCGCACCGCCTCGGGCGCCGTGCAGGTGGCGCTCAAATCCGGAGGGGCGCAACTGCACGGCGTGGCTTACGAATTTCTCCGCAATGAAGATCTTAACTCCCGCAACTTCTTTGACCCGCCCGGCAGGATACCGCTCTACCGCCGCCAGGATTTCGGCGGCACCCTGGGCGGTCCCGTTTACATCCCGGGGCTTTTTAACGTCAATAAGGACAAGTCCTTCTTTTTCTTTTCGGAAGAATTCCGCTTGGAGAAAAGCCCGTTCGACTTCAACCAGGGTGTGCCTTCCGATGCCGAGCGCGGCTGGAACGCCAGTGGCCAGAGCTACGGGAGTATCGCCGACTTCAGCGATGTGTGTCCCCCGTGGCCTACTTCTTCCTTCAATCAAGCAAGTTATCCCGACTGCCCTTCGATGGGAACCACCACGCGCCAGCCTTTCCCCGCAAATCAGTTTTTTATTGACCCTGCGGCCCAGGCGATCCTCCAAACCGGTCTGATCCCGCGGGCGAATTCCATGACCGGCTGCAACTCCAGCATCGCTTCCTGTTACGTCGGATCGGTCTCACCCAGCACCAATTGGCGCGAAGAACTGATCCGCTGGGATTACAACCTGACGCAGAATACCAAGCTTGCCTTCCATGGCATTCACGACCATTGGAACACGACGACGGGGGTGCCGCAATGGGCGAACGTCGTCAACAGTTTCCCCTCGGTGCTCAATACCTTTGACGGCCCCGGGATGAGCCTGATCACCAATGTGACCTCCGTACTGTCACCCAGTACGGTCAACAGCTTTTCGTCCGGCTATACGTGGCAACACATCGTGCTGGACGATCAGCCCGGTCTGGGAGTCTCGTTGTCCCGCTCCGGTCTGGATTCTCTGACATATCCCCTCGGAAACATTTTCGACAACGGCTACGGCAACAAGCTCCCAGGCATCGTGATCGGGGGCACCAATCTGGCCTACGGCGGCACCGGATTCGCCGTTGACACTTCCTATATGCCTTGGTCGCACCTGCTCCAGAAGACGACCCTGCGCGACGACGTGAGCAAAATACTGGGCAAACACACGCTGCAATTCGGAGCCGAGTTCGTGAGTGCGAAACGCACCGAGTTGAGTGCGGCCAACGGGGCTAACAGCGGCGACGTGCAGGGGTTGATGACATTCAACAACGTGAGCAACCTCTATAGCTGGGGTAACGCCTTCGCGGACTTTCTTCACAATGGCAGTTCGGCCCCGTTCCTTCTCTACACGCATGAGGCGATGCGGTCCTACCAGCAGGACAACATTCAGGCGACTTACCAGGTCAAGTACTGGGACCTCGAGCCCTACGTGCAAGATGACTGGCGCGTCACCCCCCGCTTGACGGTCAACCTAGGCTTACGGCTCAGTCTGTTCGGCAACTGGGAGCCGGTAAATCAGACGCTGTACAACTGGGTGCCTGAGGCCTACGATGGGAACGTATGGGCGAACTCCGGACTCCAAATCGACTCTGCGCAAGGGTTTCTGCAAAGCGGCTACCAGCAACCGGTCCCACAGGATTTGAAGAACTTGAATCCGGTGCTTACGAACGGTTTGGTGCAATGCGGCGCCCAAGGCGTACCGGCAAGTTGCCAGAGCTCGCATATCGTGAACCCTGCTCCCCGTATTGGATTCGCCTGGGATCCCTTCGGAAATGGGAAAACCTCCATCCGCGGCGGCTACGGGGTCTTCCACGAACACGGTACGGGAAGCGAGGCCAATGCCGGCTCTCTGATGGGAAATCCTCCCCAAATCCTCAGCATGACGGAAGAAAACCCCACTAATTACGCGTTCATCGGTAGTTATGCTGGAACGCCAACTGAATACCCGCTGAATGTAATGTCGATTCCCACTAAGACCGTTTGGCCCTACGTGCAACAGTGGAGCTTTGGGGGGCAGCGGGAACTCTCCCGCGACACGCTGGTCACCGTCAGCTACGTGGGCAGCAAGGGTACGCACTTGGCAACCTCGATGCAGCTCAATCAACTCAAGCCTGTCCCGAATGCGCTGAATCCCTTCGGTCCCAGTCAGCCCTTTACTAGCGACTTGTGCCATTCGCAGCAAGTCAATCCCCAGAATCCTTTTGACCCGGTGGGATCTTTCTTTATCAATAATCAGACTCTCTATTATGGTGCTCCCGGGGCAGCGTCCAATGCGGTCGTGCTGGGCATGATCGCGGCGTGCGACGGCACCGCAGAAACCGACGTCTCTCCCCCGATCTCCTTTGACCTCAACGTGCTGAGGCCCTATCGGGGTGTGGGGCAGATCAATTCCATCCAGAACGTGGGGAATTCAGTCTACCATTCCCTGCAGGTTACGTTGGCCCACCATCGCGGCCCGCTGCAGGTGGCGGCCTCATATACTTATGGGCATTCGCTGGATACGGCTTCGGATCGCTACACATCAACTTTTGTCGATTCCTTCGATCTGCGCGCCAACCGGGCCAGTTCTGATTTTGACCAGCGGCATATGCTCAACCTCGTTTACATGTACAAGCTGCCACTGGTCGAGGTGGCTAAGCACATCAACTCATTTCTCGGCGGCGATGACTCTGGGGATGGGGGGCAGGGACCGCACGCGGCATCTCCGTCGCTGGCCAGCACTGTCTTCAGCAACTGGGTGCTCTCGGGGATCACCGTCTATCAAACCGGGACTCCCTTCAGCGTTGTCAATGGTGCCTCCTCCTCGGGCATCTCGGTGTTGGATAACGCCGGCTTGGCTCTCGGCTTGGGTGCGGATTCCTATCCCGACCTCGCACCCCGAGGTACCACTTGCAACAACGTCCTCAACTATGGCACCGGTACCTTTGGACCTGTGCTTGGCAATCGGTGCAGGTTTGTGGCTCCGCGGGGACTGACGCAAGGAAGTGCCGGTCGCAACTCCATGTATAACCCGAGCCGCATTAACTTCGATTGGGCGCTGCTCAGGGACTTTAAGGTTTGGGGAGAACGTTCCCTGGAGTTTCGCGCGGAGGCTTTCAACATCTTCAATAATACCCAATTCCGCATCTACGATCCCGTGAAGGGGAACACCGCGAGCAATACCATCAGTTGCTACGGAGCCTGGGACTCGCTGTATTCCGTCGGAACCTCCTTCAGTGCCGGGGCGCCGAGTTGTAACGCCGGCAACGGGTTCCTGCGCCCCGTTGACGCCCATCGGGCACGTACGGTGCAGTTCGGGTTGAAGTTTACCTTTTAGTTAGCCAGCGGCACTATTGCCAGGATGGGTAGGGCGATGCACCGCGAGAATGCATGCCTCTACCTGAGTCTTTCACCTCAGCCTTTTTCCGGTGTCGTCAGATACTCAAGAACCTTAGGGATGGGGACATATGAGAAACATCTGGAGTACTTTGCTGATTGTGCTTTTGGGGGCTGCCCCAGGATGGGCGGTACTTGGCGAATATGAGTCGTCGATAAGCCTCGACCAACAGGTCTTGCGTGCTGAGCGGCGCGAGTTAGCTCGCCAAGGTTATAAGGTCCACGAACTCACCTCGCCGAACGGTTTGGTGGTGAGAGAATTCGTTTCGCCGGCGGGCTTGGTTTTCGGCGTTACCTGGCAAGCGCAGCAGATGCCGAACCTGCAACAAGTGCTTGGGAATCATAATATGACAGAGCTCCAGCAGGCACTCGCCGCGCGGAGGCGCTGCCACAGTGGCGCACCCTTGATCGTGCGCACGGCTAAGCTGGTGTTCGTCAGCGGTGGTCACATGCGGTCCTTCCGCGGGTGCGCCTATGTGCCGAGCCTTGTGCCGGCCAACGTCAGTGCGGGGGTGATGCATGACGCCCAAAATTAGGGTGGCCGCTTACAGGACTCCGGTTCTTATTCTCACGGTAGCGATGGTGTTGATGGTCCTGACAAGTTGTGGAACGATCAGTCAAAGTAACGTGATCGTCAACAACGGGCCGGTTCCCTCTACTGTCCAGAATACCGTGCCGGTCACGGTCGGCCCAAATTTGGCCGGATTCCCCAACGGAATTTTTACCTCGGTTACGGTTTGCGATCCGGCGGTCTATCCGGTGGGGCAGAATCCTTTGGGCGGCCCCCCTCTGACCCAGTCCTGCCAGACTATCGACAATATCCTTGTGGATACCGGCTCCGTAGGGTTGCGTCTGCTGGAGAGCGCGGCGGTGGACAACCTGGCGCTGCCCGTGGTCACCGACAGTAACAATCACACTCTGCACGAGTGCGTTCAGTTTGCCGACTTGTCTTACGTCTGGGGGACCGTCGCGTGGGCCACCATTCAGATGGCCGGAGAAACGGCTTCACAAGCACCGTTCGTCTATGATCCTGCCAATCCGGAGAATGGACTTGCCAACACGGGGATTCCAATCCAGATTATCACCTCACCTGTCAGCTCACCCACAGCCGTGCCTGCGGATTGCCTGTCTTCGTCCGTAGCAGGGGGCACGCCGATTGCCGCCGACTCGCTACAAACCTTGGGCGCTAATGGCATTCTCGGTGTCGGGAGCTTCCTGCAGGACTGCGGCTCCGCATGCACCTCAACCCCACCACGCAATCAGTACTACTACTGCCCATCCAATCTCTGCTCGGTCGCCTCAGTCCCCCTGGATTTGCAACTCTGGAACCCCGTGGCGGCACTTGCCTATGACAACAACGGACTATTGCTGACTCTGCCCTTCCCGGCCGAAGGCGCTTCGGGACCCATCACCGGCTCACTGATTTTTGGCAACGGAACACAATCAGACAATGCTTTGGGCCAAGCTGAAATCTCCGCGATTGACGCCTACGGTAATTTTCCTGAAGTCACGCTGACCGAGCCAAGTCCTATTAGCCCGAGCTTTCCCCCCGTCCTTTTCGTCAGCTACCTCTCCCCGAAAAACGGCAGCTACATCGACACCGGCTCACCCGCCTTTTACTTTTCCGACGCGCAAAGCCTCGCTATTCCCGAGTGTCCGGGTGCAAACGGCAAAGCCCTCGGCTTGTATTGCCCGGCCGCAGTGAGCAGCTTCTCCGCTCAAGTGTACGGGACGAACAAGGCACAGAAAACTATTTCCTGGAATATCGATAATGCCGCTGCTTTATTGAACAGCGGCAATTCGGTTTTCACCGCCTTGGGCGGGGACAGCGGGATTGACCTCGCAACGGATTACGTGGTTTTCGGCTTGCCCTTCTTCCTAGGCAATAAGGTTTTCGTGGGTTTCGCTGGGACTACCGCATTTGACCCGCAGGGTCAACTGCTAACTTACCCCAACGGATACTGGGCCTTTTGAAGTACAAGCAGTTCCTTCTGAAATTCGGCTTCCAGCATCGAGGTTCGCGTTGATGACGAATATCCAGACAGGTTCGTTACAGCAATATTCTCACCGCCAGGAGGCACACTCCGTGTTGTCCGCATCGCGGAGCCACCGCCTGTGTGAGCGGAAAGCCAGCCTGCGAATGCTCGGTTACGCCTTGGGATTGATTTTCTTGCCGAGGGCGGCAGCCTTTGCGGTAGCCCCTGTGGGATCGGTTTACGTACCGCTGGATAGCTGGGTATACCCGGCTTTTGATCGCCTGGCTGGGTTAGGGGCAATCAAGACGCAGTTTGCCGGATTGCGGCCCTGGACGAGAATGCAGTGCGCCGAGTTGGTGATGGAAGCGGAGACGCAGTTGATTGAAGCAGACAGACAGATGCACGAAGCTGTAGCGCTCAATCGCCTCCTCAAACAAGAATTCGAGGAAGAGACTCGCATACTCAAGGGAGGGCCGTCGCGGCAAGCCGGGGTGGAATCCGTCTACTCGCGGGCACTGGGCATTACAGGTGCGCCCTTGCGCGACAGTTTCAACTTTGGCCAAACCATTGCCAATGACTTTGGCCGTCCCTTCAATACAGGCTTTAACAATGCGACCGGTTTTTCAGCGCTGCTTTCCGGGGGCCGCTTTTTCGCCTACGTCCGGGACGAGTATCAACACTCCCCCGCCTATGCCGGTCTGACGCCTGCGCAACAGTCCTTCTTGAAGCTGCAGAGCGGAGTGTTGTCCCCCTATTGGCTGGCCACTGGTACCCTTGACCAGTTCGATCTGCTAGACACCTACGTGGGCGTGCGCTTGTCGGTCTTTGATGTGACTTTCGGCAAACAGAGTCTATGGTGGGGACCTGGAACCATGGGCGGCATGCTGTATAGCGACAACATTGATCCCCTGCCTATGCTCAAAATCAACCAGGTGGAGCCCGTCGTCCTGCCGTCCCTGCTGAGGTATTTAGGACCGGTGCGAGTCGAAGCATTTTTCGGCAGGTTGGAGAACTATCACTATCCCCGTGCACCCTACGTCCACGGAGAGAAGATCATGGTGAAGCCGAGCCCGAATCTAGAGGTGGGGCTCAGCCGCACAGCGATTGCATTTGGCCGAGGTATTCCCATGACGTTCCGCAATTTGCTGTCGACCTACTTTAGTGTGACTGACATTCCCTGCTGTCCTAACCCACAGGATTTCCCGGGTAAGCGTTTCGCTGGCTTAGACTTCTCGTATCGTCTTCCCCATTTGCGCAAGTGGCTGACGCTCTACACAGACAACATCACCTCGGATGATGTAAATCCCGTAGTGAACCCCTCACGGGCTGCATACAATTCCGGCCTCTACTTGTCGCAGATTCCGCGCCTCTCGAAGTTCGATCTTCGCTTTGAGCTCGCCAACACACGCACACTCGGCGAGCCCTATTCAAGTTTCTTCTATAAAGAGGGGTACACGAACAAGGGCTTCCTGATCGGCAATACGGTGGGCAGGCACGGGTCTGCCTTCGACGCAAGCAGTACCTATTGGCTTTCACCCCGGAAACGGATACAAGTTGGCTGGCGCAAGGAAACCGTCAGCAAGTCGCTGGTCCCTTCCGGAGGGTCGCAGGATTCGTTGCGCGTCAAAGCAGACTGGCTAGTCCAAAAGGAGATGGAGTTTTCGGTCCTCGCCCAACATGAGCGCTGGGTTTTCCCGTTTCTGGCGACCGGAACGCAGAACAACAACGTCGTTGCTTTACAGTTTGCAGTTTATCCCAAGAAACTCTCGTCGCGTTCTGCTTTGAGGGCTTCGGATTGATTGAGTCTGAGATTCCAGCCCCGAAGCTGTGAGTGCAGCCTTTCCTCTGCCGCCGTGTTTAGTTCCGGCTAAGCCCTCGCTTCGGCGAGGGCTTCGTTGTTTGTGGCAGTGCACCCGGGAGTTGCTTCACAGCGCGCTTGAAGCCAGGCGGATCGAAGAAGCCATCTCCATCAGCAATGGAGCCGTCGACAGGTGGCATGTTGGCGCAACCTGAGTGAAATCAAGCCGTAACAGCTGCGAGTGGAAATGGCTACTCGGACCCGGACCGCCACGACCAACACGGTGACTGGCGTTCTGGGACCGGGTAATAAGCCATCTCGCGAGCATTTTTTCGGCGGACCACAAAGAGGTGTCCAGTGTTTAACAGTTCCCCATGCTCCCCCAACAACGAGCCCATCCTCCCCAACAAGGAATCGATAGGATGGAAAGGGCGCTTTCAATCCTCAGGAGAGGGTTTTACGTTCGTGGAGCTGGCCGCGGCCGTAGCGATCCTTTTGCTGTTGAGCAGTATCGCATTGCCGCTGGTGCGAGTGCAACTGATGCGATCGCGCGAGACCGAACTCCGGCGGGATTTGCGCGAGATGCGCGAGGCCATCGACCACTACAAACATTTTGTAGACGTCTATGTGATTACCGCTAAACATGACACATTCGGCTATCCGCCCGACCTCCAAACCTTGGTCGAAGGAACGCCCATGCGTGGTAACCCCGACGTCAAGTACAAGTTCCTCCGCCGGATTCCCATCGACCCTATGACGGGAACCAAGGATTGGGGTCTCCGATCCATGCAGGATGACCCCGACTCGCGGGGCTGGGGCGGACAAAACGTTTTTGATGTCTATTCAAAGAGCGACAATACAGCTTTGGATGGGACGAAATATGCGGACTGGTAGTCCCTCTCCTGCGCATGGGAGAAGCGAGTAATTCCACAATCGCCGTCCGCCCTCGAAACACTGTCCGCTTGCAACCGGACAGCCCGCCCTTGGTTCACCCACCTCCGCTACCACCACGCTACCACCACCAGGAGTCCGTTGCCCGTGAGCCGTCTGTGAACACATTTGGGCAAAAAAGCTGATCAGAGCAAGAAGCGAGTCTAGTTTTTGAATGTGAAGCTTTGGTCAAGCTTGGTTTAGGCCCGGGTTAATTTGGAAGCTGCTGGCACTTGCCACGATGGTTGTCCGCCATGGTTTGCCCAGGGGCACGAAAGTCGTCATCATAATCTGTTCATGGCTTCCAAAACGCATTCCCACCGCACGGCTGCGAAATCGGTGAAGGAGTCTGCCGCGGCGCCGGAGAGGATGCCCACCAACCCCGGCGCCGAACTGAATAATCACGGCCTTTATATCAACCGAGAGCTGAGTTTGCTGGAATTCCAAAGTCGGGTTTTGGAAGAGGCTGCGGACGAGGACAACCCGCTGCTGGAGCGGATGAAGTTCCTTGCCATCCTCGGGTCGAACCTGGACGAGTTTTTTATGGTTCGGGTGGCGGGGTTGAAGAAGCAAGTTGTGAGCGGCGCGGCGGAGGTCGGGCACGACGGCCGGCCTCCGGCGGAACAGCTTCAAACAATTAGGTAGAAGGTTCGCCAGATCGAAGTCAATCGTCAGGACGTATACCGCGTTGACGGACCGCTTGGCCTCGATCGATTGATGGAATTCTATTCCCTTGACCGGCCGGACCTGAAGGAAAAACCCTTTGTGCCGAGGACTCCCGCCGGCCTGGGTGCGGACTGCCAGGGAGATCTTTTTACCCTGATCCGTCAAGACGAGTCTCCCCTGCACCACCCCTACGATTCATTCCAGCCCGTGGTGGACTGGCGGCGCGGGATCCTAACGTGCTCGCCATCAAGATGACCCTTTATCGGGTGGGGAGAAACTCGCCTATCGTCGCCGCCCTGCTCGACGCCGTGGAGCGCGGCAAACAAGTGGCTGTGCTTATAGAATTGAAGGCTCGCTTCGATGAGGAAAGCAACATCGAATGGGCAAGGACTCTGGAAGACGCGGGAGTGCACGTCATCTATGGGATTGCAGGTATGAAGGTCCACAGCAAGATCGCGCTGGTGGTGCGCCGCGAAGGCGACATGATTCGCCGCTACGTGCATTTGGGCACCGGCAACTACAATCCCGCCACGGCGCGCCTTTATACTGACCTGGGCCTTCTGACCTGCAACGAACAGATCGCCGCTGATGCCACCGACTTTTTCAACGCTCTGACGGGCTATTCTGCGCGCCAGGAGCCGCGGAAACTCCTGGTGGCGCCCGTCAATATCCGCGAGAAGCTTGGAGAATTGATTCGCCGTGAAATCGAACACCAAAAGGGCGGGCGATCGGCGCGGCTGATCTTCAAAGTGAATGCGCTCGAAGATCCTGATATGATCCACTTGCTTTATGAGGCTTCGCAAGCTGGAGTCAAGATCGATCTGCTGGCGCGGGGCATTTGTTGTCTTCGTCCAGGAGTTCCGGGCGTGAGTGAAAACATCCGCGTGATCAGCATTGTGGGACGGTCCCGGAGCATAGTCGTATTTACTACTTTCAAAATAGCGGTGCTGAAGAACTCTATCTCGGCAGCGCTGACCTGATGCACCGCAACCTGAGCCATCGCGTGGAATTTATCTTCCCGGTAGAACCTCCCCGCTTGGTGCAGCGTTTGAAGGAAATTCTCGACGTCTACCTCTCCGACCAAGCCCAGGCGCGCTATTTGCAATCCGACGGCAGTTATACGCGCAGCCCAAACCACCAAGCGCCTTTTGCCCTCAATGCGCAAACGTCATTCCTTGGCTTCATTCCCGAAGAAGAATCCGGTAGGGCCACTGGCACTTTCATGTGATGGCTCTGCACACTTTGCGAATGGGTTATAGAGATTTGCGTTTCTATCAATACCGTCGTAAGGGCTACACCGGCTCACCGGAGAGGAGGGCCCTCTTATTTCGGAGCAGGAGCGGTCTGTTGCGGCGGCGGGGGAGCGTTCGGTGGCAGCGGCGCTTGGCTGGGGCCAAACGCAGATCCGCCTCGAGGCGAGTACTTTTCGAGTTCCGAAATCAGTGACTTGGCTGGGGCCGGAATATCGCCCTTTCCCTCCAGGAGTAGCGCGCTGGGGTCTACGTCGTGCCCATACAAAAGCTCGTTGGCCTCCCCATCCTGGGTGATGGCAGTTCCTTTAAGAGAGATGCCGGCAAACAAGCCGCGCGAGCGGGAATAAGTCAGGATTTCAGCGGTCATCAGCAGATCCGTGGAGGCAGAAGCTGTCCGTCCTACCGGCCCGGCCGCCGCCGAGGCATCCGCGCCTAGTTCCCCCTTACTTTTGAGCAGCCTGCGAATCCCGCTCGGGTTCATTACCACAAAAACTAAGTCGGTCTCCGATCCTCCAATCTGAAACCCATAGCTGCCACCGTGCACGGCGATCATCGAAGGTGTGCCCCAGGGGCCGTCGCCGCCTCTCCTGCACACCAGCACCCCACGCCCGTAGCTTCCGCCGACGACGAAAGCCAGTTTCTTCTGCCCCGGGACTATCCCCACGCAGACCGACTTGTCGAGCAGATCTTTCGGGATCGAGGTCTCAGGCGTCTTCATGATTTCGTACATCACCACGGCGGCACTTTCGAGCCGGTCGTTGATCTTAGCTGACCTGGCCTGAAGAAACTCAACCGGCAGGCTGAGCATCATGGCGGCAATTACCAAATACCTCATTGTGTAATCCTCCTGAGTGCTGGACCTAATAGCTGAGATGCCGAACTTTTTCAAAGGGTTGAGTAGCCTCTTCAAACTCTGGCCATATCGACCAGCCCTCTTATTCTACTCCAGAAAGCGTAAATCTCCACATGTGAACCGCTTCGCGTAGTTGGTTGGTCCAAGCGGCGCTCTCCGAGCGCCGCACCTCCTTCAGAATTCAAGACCGGAGGTCAAAAACCGCCGCTACAAAAATCAAACTGACCCACTACTCCGCCTCGGGGTTGATTGCGGCTTTGCCGCCGCCAGTCCGTAGGCTTCACCTACCACTACTTCGATTTTGGGGAGAAACGTGCTCTACAAATGGTCATTTGGGGGAGCAGGGGGTACTTATGAATCCCGGACTAATTGTGATAACGCTTTTGGCGCTTGCTTTTGGATATTTGCTGTTTCGAGGTCTGCGCACTTACTTAAGACTACGTGGAAAGAGGCTGGTGACGTGTCCCGAAACTCAGAAGCCTGCTGCGGTCGATTTGGACTCCGTTCATCTGGCACGGGATGCGGCCTTTGGCGCACCGCGGCTTCGCTTGAGTGAATGTTCCCGCTGGCCGGAACGGCAGGGATGCGGCCAGGAGTGCCTGAGACAGGTTGAGGCAGCTCCAGAAGGCTGCTTGGTGCGCCGCATCGTTGCCGAATGGTATGCGGGCAAGACCTGCGTCATATGTGGCAAGCCGGTGGATGTGGCTGAGCAATGGGTTGGACACGTGCCGGCCCTGCGGAACCCGGAGAAGACAACCGTTTACTGGGATAAGATCGCTCCCGAGCGATTGCCGGAAGTATTGCAGACCCACTCGCCCGTTTGCTGGTCCTGCCACATCGCCGAGAGTTTCAGACGCCTCCATCCGGATTTGGTTGTTGACCGGCCCGCAAGATGGTAGAGGATTCCGAAGTATGCACGATGCCCCGCGCGCGCAAGCCCGCCGTTGTATAATAACCGGTCATGAACCGACACCTTTCTAATCTCCTGCACTTTTCTATGACGGCCGGCTTGATTCTCGTTTCGTATCTCACGGCAGCCCACCCTGGGTTGGAAAGCCCGCAAACGGCTAAGTCCGCTGCTTCGAAGGCGGCCGGCAGGGCTTCCGTGGGGGGCTCGGCGGCGCTTCAATCCGAGCGCAACGTTGGCAAGGCATACTACGAACAGGGCAAATACACAGAGGCGATCGAGGAGTTTCAGAAGATAGTGGCTTCGGGAAAGGCTCTCGCAACCGACCACTTTGACCTTGGTCTTGCTTTGATGCAGGCCAACAAGCTGGACGAAGCCCTAGGCGAACTGACCACCGCCAAGCAGATGCACCCAAAGCTGGTTGCAGCCGATTACAACCTGGGCATTCTCTACAAGCGCGAGCTTCGCTATCCTGATGCCGAGGCGATGCTGAAGCAGGTGATCGCTGTCGATCCGGACGACCCTGCGGCTTGGTTCAACCTTGGAACCGTCTACTTCGCCGAGAAGCGGCTCGAGGACGCACTGGCGGCGTACCTCCACGTGGTCAACATGGGTTTCGGCAAGGGGCAAAACTTTTATGTGGCCTCCCTTTTCCGCACATTCACCACTTACGTGCGCCTGAACCGCGACGCGGACGCGCAGAAGGCCCTGAAGATTCACGAAAAGATGAGAGACAAGGTCCCCGGGATTTCGCTTCAGAATCCCGCTCTGGAAGGGGGAAAATACGGCGCCATCCTTCTTCCCGCCCTCCCCCCGTCGGAACCCGGCCAAGTCCCGACTCTGGAAAAGGTGACCTTTGCCCAGATCACTGACCGCCTGGGCGTGACGTTGCCGCCCCAACAGAGTAATCCGGCGCAGACCCAAAGCCAAATTAAAGCAACGGACTACTCGCTGGATTACGCACGGCACAATCTGATTCCCCTCTTTGGGCCTTCGTTGGCTTTCGGCGATTACAATGGTGACGGCCACACTGACATTTACGTGGTCAACCCTGCGGGCGCCAACCATCTCCTGCGCAACAACGGCGACGGGACTTTCACCGATGTTACGGAGAAGGCAGGCGTGGCCGGGACAGGCGGCGCCCTCTCTGCCACCTTTGCCGACTATAACAATAGCGGCAAGCCCAGCCTTTTCGTGGCCGGCTTGGATGGCGTCCGGCTCTATCGCAATATGGGCGATGGAGTTTTCCAGGATGAGACGGAAAAAGCCGGTCTCGCTCCGATTCCCGGCGAGCTGGATACTCAGGCCGTGCTGTTTGACGCGGACGTTGATGGTTTTCTCGACCTGGTGGTCACCGCCTACACGAACTTGAACGAGCCGCCCAAGAAAGATGCATTCATCTTTCCGAACGATTTCGCCGGCGCCAGGACTCGCTTTTATCGTAACAATGGCGACGCCACCTTCACTGAGACCACATCCTCCTCAGGGCTGGCGTCGGCGAAGGGCCGCATGCGCGGCGCGGTCTTTGCCGACTTCGATAATGACGGTTACACCGATCTCTGCTTCTACCGTGACGACGGCCCGCCCATGCTGTTTGCCAACCTCGGCGAGGACAAGTTTGCAAGCCGGACCGCAGAGGCAGGAGAGGCGTTTGCCAAGTGGGTCGCCTACGGGCTGCAGGCTGCGGATTTCAACCATGATGGCCGCTTCGATCTGGCTCTTTGGGGGCCCAAAGGCTACCGGGTGCTGATTAACCTGGGCGGTTGGAAGTTCATTCCCCTTCCTCTCCCGCCCGTTACGCCGCCGACGGGCTTGTTTGCTTTTCGCGGCGCGGTTGTCGATGCGAATGGAGACAGCTTTGCGGACTTGCTGGCTCGCGATGCCGGAGGCAAGTGGCGGCTGCTGGTGAATCAAGCCGGCAGGTTCCGGGAAGGGAGTATCACCATCCCCGCCGGTTCGACGTCTGGGGTTGCCACACTCAGCCCCACCTGGATCAGCAATCCCGGCAAACTGGACCTGGTGGGACTCACGCCGGGCGGACAACTGCTGGCCTACGAGAAAGAAGGACCCACTCCGCACTGGCTGGAAGTGAAGATGATAGGCTATAAGAGTAACGCCCAGGGCATCGGCAGCCTGGTCGAGGTCAAAGCAGGGAATTATTACAACAAGGTGATGGTAACGGGAAGCCCCATCCGGGTCTTCGCAGGAAACCTCGCCAAGGTTGATGTGGTCCGCGTCACCTGGCCGAACGCGGTGATCCAGAACTGGATCGACGTCGCCACCGATAAGCCGATTGACGTGCGCGAATCGGAACGGCTGGCCACTTCCTGCCCGCTGCTTTACGCCTGGAACGGCCGGCGATATGTTTTTGTGACGGACGTTCTGGGTACCGCCCCCTTGGGAGAGCTTGCCCCCGATGGCACTCGCATCAAGCCCTTCCCGGAAGAGTTAGTGCGCCTTCCCGGTGACCTGCAAGCCCAAGGCAGCCGGTACGTTTTCCAACTCACCGACGAGTTGAGGGAAGCCGACTTCTTCGACCATCTCCGGTTGCTGGCGGTGGACCACCCGGCGGCGCGGGAGATTTACTCGAACGAAATCTATTCATCTTCGCCTCAGCCTCCAGTCCTTTATTCGCTGTGGGAAAAGCGGTTTCCCGTTTCGGCCGTGGACGATATAGGCCATGACGTCCTGCCCTTGCTCCTGAAGCAGGATGGGCAGTATCCCTCTGATTTCGCTCGAAACCGCATTCTTGGCCTTGCGGAGCTTCACTCCCTCACGCTCGATTTGGGAGACCTGCCGGCTTCCGCCCGCGTCTCATTGTGGTTGAACGGTTGGGTCTTCTGGACGGATTCGAACGGTTCGCGCGCCTTGATGTCCAACAAGCAGCTCGAGCTGATTTCTCCTTACCTGCAAGTTCGCAATGCGCGGGGAGAATGGGAAACCGTAATACCGGATATGGGATTGCCAAGCGGCACACGCCGCACCATGCGAGTCGATTTGACTGGCAAGTTCCTCACCTCCGATCATCATCTGCGCATCGTCACCAACCTCTGTGTCTATTGGGACCAGATCTTCTTCTCCCTCGACGACGCCTCAGCGCCGACTCCCACCGAACTTCCGCTGCTCTCCGCGGACCTGCATTATCGCGGATTCTCCACTCCCGCCAGCGACCCGCGGCACCTGCGGCCCGATTCGTTCGATTACGAAAACGTGCTTGCCATCGCTCCCTGGAATCCCATGCGAGGCCTGTACACGCGCTACGGGCCGGTGGAGAAACTGCTGGCGCGCGCCGACGATCAATTGGTGGTGATGGCTCCCGGTGACGAAATCACGGTGAGCTTCGACGCGCGCATGCTCCCGCCCCTCAAGCCCGGATGGGTACGGGATTTCTTCCTGTATACTCACGGATGGGCGAAAGACGCTGAGCCCAACACCGCTTTTTCCGCGACGGTCCAGCCTTTGCCCTTCCGCAAAATGGCCAATTACCCGCCCGGCGCGCACGACCCCGCGCCTTCCAGCGACGATTATCGCCGCTACCAGCGCGAGTATTTGACCCGTCCCAGGCTTCTGCTGATTCCGCCCCTCGCGCCGGCCGTCGACTAGGGACTAGGGGCTGGAGACTGGGGACAAGGAACACGCAGTCATTCCTGCGAAAGCGGGAATCCGCTTCGTAGACTAGCGGGCTTCGAACTGGATTCACGGTTTCACGGGAATGACGAATTTTGGGAGTTGACATGATGAATCCACTTGTCGGAACGATAGTAGGTACCATGCTGGCAGGCGCCACGGTGTGTGCGCTTGCTGCGGGCGGGATGCTTATAGCCGAGGATTCTCCCCAGACGGAAATCTCCAATGGCCAGCTACGCGTGAAGTTATATCTTCCCGATACTAAGAACGGATATTATCGCGGCACACGGTTTGATTGGTCAGGAGTCATTGCCAGCCTGGAGTACAGGGGCCACAACTATTACGGGCCATGGTTTGAAAAGATGGATCCCCGGATCCACGATTATATTTTCGCAGGAACGGAGGTTGTCGCCGGAGCCTGTAGCGCCATCTCAGGTCCCGTGGAGGAGTTCCAGACCAACGAGGCAGCCCTGGGATGGGACGAGGCCAAGGCAGGCGGGACCTTCATCAAAATCGGCGTGGGGGTGCTTCGAAAAGTTGGTGAAAGCTATGATGCTTATACCCTGTATGAGATTGTGGATGCGGGTAAATGGACGGTCAAGCAGCAGCACGATGCCGTCGAATTCATCCAGGAATTGACCGACCCGTCATCGGGCTACGGGTACATCTACAGGAAGACTGTGCGGCTCCTGGAAGGCAAACCGGTGATGGTGCTCGAGCACAGTCTGAAGAACACCGGCCGCCGCGCCATCCAAAGCACCGTCTACAATCACAATTTCCTGGTGCTCGATAAGCAGCCTCCGGGCCCGGATTTCTCCATTTCGCTCCCCTTCCATCTTCGCTCAGCCAATCCGGCGCCCGAGGGCCTTCAGATTCAGGAGAACCACGTCGTTTTCTCGAAAATCCTGGAGCATGAGGATGTCGTGTTCACTGCGTTGCAGGGTTTCGGCAACACTGCCAAAGACTACGATCTCCGCATCGAAAACAGCAAAGTGGGCGCGGGCATGAGAATCCGCGGAGACCGCCCCCTTTCGTCTTTGAACCTTTGGTCAATTCGTAAGGTCCTCGCCATGGAACCCTTCATCGCTATGACGATCGATCCGGGCAGCGAATTCACCTGGAAGACGTTCTATGAGTATTACACGCTCTCGGCGACCCCGAATCCTTAATCGGACGGGAACAATATTGGACGAACGTGCTCCCGCAAGCGGTCTAGCTCACTGGAGTTGTGGCGGAGGAGTTCGTGGCTCCAAATCGTATCAGTGCCTTCTCGGCAATCCTTCGCCATAGCCAGGCCGATTTCATCGTAAGAACCGAGGCTCGCCTGCCTGAGGGCCTCTGGTTTAGTTAGGGCGCCGAGAATAAACACCCTCTCAGTCAAGTGATTGGGAATGTCGGCCTTGGCCCTGGTCAACCTCGCCTCGTCGCCATCGAAGTCGATCAAGAGGACCATGAATCGGCTTGAAAAACGGTTCATCCCGACCACGTGATCTGATTTGAAACGGTCAAGAACCTTGATCCAACCGCCCGCCTCCTCGAGTACCTGTATCTTCCAATTCAGGAGGTACTGGTCCAAAAGGAAGCCTTTTGCCAATTGGCGATTGGCATCGTCTTCGGGAAGCACTAGAACGTGGGGTTGATGCCTGTTGACGCTCATGGCTCCAGGTCGCCGCGAATCAGGGCGCCAACAAGATCTCCGCTGAATTCGCCGCTTGCGCGGACCTCGGTGAGTGGGCGCACAATCGTGGGCTCGAGGTGGCTTCTCCTGGAGAGGACCAGCGTGTTTTCATCGGAGAAACTACGGATTGCTTCGGGGTTATGAGAGGTGGCAATGAATTGTCCACCGCCGGACTGGAACCCTTTCCGAAGAGCCAACACAAAATGCCCAACTTCGGACAGCGCCAGATAGTTGTCGGGTTCATCCCAGAAACAAAGTAGCGGGCCATAGGCTTCGTTAGCAGCAAGCACCACGGCGCAGATCATGAAACACTTCTCGCCATCGGACAGGTCCTCAAAGGAAAGGCATACAGACCCCGGTCCCGGATCGCTAGTAAACTGAACCTCCAGCCTTCGAGAGTCCCCGCCAGCCAGCGGATTCCTAATGTCCTCCAGGTCAGGCATTATTTGCTTGAGATACTTGTCGATCTTTGTGTAAGCAGATGGCGCGTTTGCCAGGAGACCTGCAAACCACGCGCCAAAGTTGGTGACCTGAGAATTCGGCTCCAGCGTCTCGTCTTGGGAGTCGCCCGAAATCAAGGGCGGGATCGGCCGAAAGATGAGCATACGCGCGAGCCACCGCTTAAAAACGAACAAGGGGTCTTTCGCCGACTGCTGCTGGATTATGGGCAGAGCCACGAGGTGCCAATCGATAGAGAACTTTGCCTTGTCGTCGTGAGCACGTCTTACAAGATTCACCTCAGCTAATTCCCGAGTGTAGACGGGGTTGGCGTCAACTAAGAACTTCTCATCGAGGACGCGAAGTTCTCTGAACCCTTCTGGAAACTCAAATGCGACAGAGTACACGTAGGTCTTGCCGTCCAACCCAACCTCGAGCTCAAATCGCATGGGCAGGCCTTTGCGTCCGAGCAGGTCTTTAGGCTTGACTAAATCCGCCACACGATTCGTACCTCGCGCGACCCTCTGTAGGACCTCCAGCGCAAGCCCAACTGTTGTCTTGCCTGAGCCGTTGTTTCCAATGAGCAGGGTGGACGACCGGCCCGAGATTGGCAACTCGAAGTTCTCCAGGCACCGGAAATTATGGACGTAAAGCCGCTTCATCACAGGAGCATGATACACCAGTCTGGGGTGCGCTGAGCGGGAATGTTGACACTTCGAAGGCCTCAGAGCCTGAGGGTCAGTATGGCGGCAAGCAAATCCATGGGCCAATGCATGAAGATCATGCGGGGGAGAGAGCGCGTCCGTAAATAGATGAGCTGGATGATCACGACCAACGGCAAAAACTCGAGAGAGCGGAAGAGGATCAGGCGCCAGTCGAGCACCAACGGGAACAGGCTATGCTGGAAGGCCCACCAGAAACCCACCACCGTCACCGTGACCCAGGTCTTGCCGGTCAGGGCCTTCAGCCGCGCGGCGCAATACGCCTGGTAGATCACTTCTTCGGTGGGTGACCATACAAGCCAGAACACTGACAAGCTATAGTAAACAGCCCAACGCGGAAGCTGGCGTGCGGAGACGAGGCCAGGCGCCAGCATGGCAGGAGTGAGATGCGTTGTTCGATAAACCAGCCAGGAAGCAAGCGTGGCGCCACCCCCTACGACGATTGGGAAGAGGATGATGAGGTACACGACACCCCAAAGCGCCTCGCGACCCAGTTGCGATTTGTCTATTCCAAAAAGGTCGATCATGCGGATACCTTCCGAGCGTGTCCTTCGCCAGAGCAGCACGAGGCATCCGATGTCAATGAGCGTGGCGTAGATGGTCCACCAAGGCGCTTGAGCACGCCAAGGAGAGGGATGACCACGGACCAGGAAAACGGCGGCCAACCCGGCTTGTACCAAGAGCATTAGACCGGCCCGGGCCGGCGTCAGAGCGAGAGCTCCTGTCCAACCGATGCGGCCGGATCGAACACGTTCCTGAATGGCAGGCGCGGAGTTGGGGGACGGCACTTCGTCCATCGGCATTTCGCGCAAGTTAGTCACCGGCCCTCTCATATCCTTGCCGCTACTCTGCGCAAGTAATCCTCGAACTCTTTCACCCGGAACAGCTTGGCGAGGAGAGCGATCAGCACCAGACCTACTGAGCTCACGATCACCAAAACGAGCAGCGCCTGGTGGGTGGTTTGCCAGCCGAGGTGCGTTCCCAGCCAATTACTCAGCATGAAGCACGCGACTCCCGCCAGCGCTGAGACCGCGCCGATCTTAAGGAAGAAAACCATAAGTGCGCGCGCCTCGCGATTGCGGATTCGGTGATTCAAAAGAAGAAAGAGAATCACTGTGCAAGCGATAATGCCCAGGGAACTCGCGAGGGCAAGCCCGAGGTACTGAAAATGGTGGGCCAGCCACCAGTAAGCGGGAAGGCTCAAGAAAGTGATGCCCGTGCCCACCACGGCCGGGGTAATGGTGTCGCGAGCGGCGTAGAAAGCGCGCGCCAGGATGTTCTGCATCGCCCAGGCAAACATCCCTATGGAAAAGACCCGTAGCGCGGCGGAGGTGGCTTCGAAATCGCCTCCGTGGAGGCGCGTGTGCGAGAAGAGGAAATAGACGAGGGGCGTGCTCTGTGCGATGGTCAAAGCGGAAATCGGGAGCAGCGGGACGAGCAGCCCTTTCAGCGTGGCGTTCACCGCGCGGTTGAGTTCATCGAGTTTCCCTTCCGAGTAAAGCTGCGCCATGAAAGGAAACGACGCCACCCCCACGGACATGCCGACCACACCCAGGGGAACGCGCATCAGCGTCTTCGCATAGGTCAGCCAGGTGATGGATGCACGGCCCAGAAAAGACCCAAACCAGCGGATAATCCAGTCATCCGTGGCGGGGAGTGAGAGCGCAAGCATAATGGGAATCGAGAGCCGGATGAACCAGCGGAAGCCAGGGTGCCGAATGTTCAGGTTGGGAGTGAACCGCGCTCCCGCCCGGCGTGCGCCATAAATCTGGAGAAGGAAATTGCCAAAGAGCGAGCCGGCCAACACCCCCACCGCAAAACCTGTGATGCCAAGGCGCGAAGAGAGCAACAGCCCGCCCAGAATAACTCCAAGGTTATAGACCACTCCGGCGAGGGATGGGATGATGAACTGCCCCTTGGCGTACTGGACGGCTGTCAGGATGCTTCCCAGGTAGAAGAAAATCTGTGCGGGTAACATCAGCCGGGTCAAGAAGACGGTTTGCGCCTTGGCTGCGGGGGCGAAGCCTGGTGCGATTGCTCTGACTAGTTGAGGCGCCAGAAGCTCACCGATGCCCACCAACGCTGCAACCGTCAGACCCATCACCGTAACCACGGTGGAGAACGCGTACCAACCCTCGTCCTCCTGGTTTTCCGCCATATAGCGGGTGAAGACAGGAATGAAGGTAACGCTCAGAGCGCCGGCGGCCACCAGGTAATTCAGGAAGTCCGGCAAAGTGAAGGCCGCGTAGTAGGTGTCGGTAACGGCGTTGGCGCCACTCTGGTGGGCCACCGTCCAATCACGAAAGTAGCCCAGGAGACGGCTCAGCAACACCCCCGCCATCACGATCCCGGAGGCCCTGGCGATTCGGCCCGTGACATTGGAAGAGGCCATTGGCAAGATGCTATCTCAGGGGAAAGGGGAAGCGCTTCCGGCAATGACTGCAGCGGGCCATCTTGGGGCGCAACAAGAGGCGTTCCGCAGTGGTGCGCCGAGAACGGCGGTACGCCGTGCTGCCACAAAACGGACAGCGGCTCGATTCCTCTTCTGAGGAATCGGCGATGCTTCCTGCATTATCGGCACGCGGCTGGGCGGTTCCTTCCATGCTCCCTGAACCACTTCGTTCCCCTCTCATGCGGCCCCTGCTTGCCGACGTTTGTCCTGATGGCTTCGAGTCAGGAGATCCAACCCGAGGTTTGCTGTAGGGGAAGCGTTTCCCGCACTTCTCGCAGCGCGCCATCGGTGGGCGCCCCAGCATTCGTTCCAGAGTGCTGCGTTCAGTGCGGTGGTGTTTCGTGCTGCCGCAAGCCGGGCAGCGGGGCATGTCACTGAACGACGTGTCGGTGGGGGCTCCTTGTTGGGGAGCTTGCACTTGGGTGTTCTCTTTGGTCATTTTCGGAGCTTTTTCCTCCTCCGCCGAGCGCGGTTCCGCTGCCACCGCCCCTAATGCTTCAGGATCTCTCGCACGACGCCCCGGGTAGGGGAAGCGAGACCGGCAGTTCTCGCAACGCGCCATGGCTGGGTGCCGCAACAGCCGTTCCATCCTGGTGCGATGTGTCTGGTGGTACCGGATGCTGCCGCAAGCTGGACACTGGCGCTCGTCGCGTTCCGAGGTTTCGGCAACGCTTACTTGATGTTTATGCAGCTCGCCAGGCGCTTCGGTCCTTTTTAGTGTTCCTTGGTCCTCGGCGAACCCGCCCAACTCCACCGGCTCCTTCCCGAAGGGCAATGAATCGCGGTACGTTCCGTTATGTCTCGGTAGATAACGTGCCTTGCGGCACCGAGAGCACCGCTGCAGCCGATACCCAAAAGCCCGCGCCAAGTCGTACCTCAAATTGTGCGGGACCGGGTCTGTTTTCGTGGCGCCGCATTTTGGGCACGGTGGAATCATGGCGAGCAATTGTGACAGACCGGTTACAGAGGCATTACATTAGCAGACGTCAACCGCGCCCGCAACTCGGAAGTGGGTCACTTGCGAGTGTCCGGGCAAGTGAGCCTCTCGAGGTTCGCGCCGCGCACATTTCCTAATCAGGCAACTTGCATTTTAATCCAAAATCTGTTTGAAATGTTGGGGCCAAGGAGGTCTTATGCGTAAGTACTTCGGGCTTGTTCTCATCCTCGCCAGCGTTGTTTCCGCGGCCCACGCCCAGTCATCAGCGCAGCCGAAAGACTATACAGCCCACGTAGTTGGTTACGCGCACATGGATATGGCCTGGCTGTGGCGCTGGGAGGAGTCCATCTACGACATCATGTACAACACCTTCAGCAATCAACTCAAGCTGATGGACCAATTTCCGGACTACACGTATGCGCAAGACCAGGCGGTAGTGTTCGAAATGATGGAGCGCTATTTTCCTGACGTCTTCAAGGGCATTGTGCAGAAGGCCAGAACGGGCAATTTCATTCCCGTAAGTTCAAGCTGGGTGCAGATGGACGAAAACGTGTCCGACGGCGAGTCCCTTGTGCGCCAGTTCCTCTACGGCCAGAAATACAGCAAGGAAAAGTTCGGCCATTACATTCGGGCGGCATGGCAGCCGGACGTCTTTGGCCATCCTTACTCGATGCCGCAAATCGCGCGCAAAGCAGGTATCGATCTCTATCTGTTCAACCGGCCACATGATCCATCCCGGCCGCCCATCATCTGGTGGCGGGGGTTGGATGGCACTCGTGTGTTGGGTTACACCACACCCGGCGAGTACACCCAGCCCATGGACCATGAGCACACCACAGTTTTGGGCATGAAGAACGCGGATCGCGCGGGAGTTAAGAACATCATGGTGCTTTACGGCATGGGGGATCATGGCGGCGGTCCCAACCCCGAAGACGTTGCGGGTATAGCGAAGTTAAACGCCTCTCCTGACGATGTGCGGGTGAAGACCACCAACGTTGCGGACTACATCGATATTTTGTTGACCGAAAAGAAAGACTTCCCCGTGGCGCAGGGCGAAATGCAGAATGTCTTTCCAGGCTGCTATACAACCCAAGTGGAAATGAAGCGCCACAATCGCCAGGCTGAGCAGCTCCTTCTCGATGCCGAGAAGATGTCGGAGTTGGCGGTGTTCTTCGACTATCGGGATTATTACCCCAATCGCGACATCACGGAGGCTTGGAAGATCGCCCTGCTGGACCAGGCTCATGATCTGGCGGCGGGCTCCGGGATTGGTCCTATCTACGCCGACGCCGCCCGCCAATATGAGGAAATCTTCGAGCGCGGTCACCGCGCCTTGAACTTCTCCCTTCAGAACCTCGGCCTCCAGGTAGATACCCGCGGCGAAGGTATCCCAGTGGTCGTTTATAACCCTCAGTCTTGGGACCGCAGCGACCTGGTGATCACTGAGACTTCCGCATTTTCGCTGCCCTCACGCATGGTGGCTATCCATGGTCAAGAAGTTGTTCCGGTACAGGTGCTGAAGCCGGCGACCAAAGCGGGGGCTCGAGAAACCGCCACGGTGGCTTTCGTCGCGCAGAACGTTCCGCAGATGGGCCTGAAGCTCTACCGGGTCGTGCCAGAAACCAACAGTCGCAAACTCACCGCCTCTTCTCTCCAGGTTGGCGCGAAACCTCGCTGGTACCTCGAGAACGAGTTTTTCCGAGTCGAGCTCCATCCCGAGACCGGTTACATCGCCCGGCTTTACGACAAGTCGAATGAGCGCGAGGCGTTCCGCGGCGACGGCAATTTCCTGCTGGCACTGGAGGACACGGCAGAGCGAGCCAAGGAGACCTCTCCCGAGTATGCTGGGCCTGCCTGGGATATTGGGCTGACAGGAAAGAAGTGGGAGATCGGCAAGGCGGCGCGAATTGAGATCATCGAGCAAGGACCGGCGCGCGCCACGCTTCGCGTGGTCCATCGCTTTCGGGACTCGGAATTCTGTCAGGATATCAGTCTGATCGCGGGTGTGCCTCGCGTGGATGTGGAATTCTCCACGGACTGGTACGAACGCGCCACCTTCTTGAAAGCGGGCTTTCCGGTCAGCGTTTCGTCCACCCAGGTGACAGCGGAGATTCCCTATGGCGCCATTGAACGCCAGCAGACTGGGAATGAAATGGTCATGGGCAAGTGGGTCGACATCTCCGACGATGGTTACGGCATGGCGATTCTAAACAACGGCCGCAACGGCTTCGATGCCAAAGACAACGTGATCCGTCTCTCTGTAATTCGCGGTCCCTGGGGCCCTGACCCACGAGCCGATGAGGGACACCACAGCTTCGGGTACTCGATCTATCCTCACCGAGGAGGATGGCAAGAAGGCAAAGTCGAGTTTCAGGCTCTGGCATTCAACTCGCCCCTGATGGCCCTCCAAGAGCCGGCTCACGCGAGCCCCCAGGAACAGTGGGCAGGCAAGGCGGGCGGCTTGCCGGACGCGTACTCATTTATAAAGACAGAGAGCGACCACGTGGTACTGTACGCCATGAAGCAGATGGAAGGTTTTTACGACACTGACGCCATCCTGCGGTTCTTCGAGTGCGAAGGGCGCCAGGGTGATGTGTCGATCCAGCTCCCGCGCTCGGTTCGCGTCCTCGAGACGAATCTGCTGGAAGACGTGGTCCTGGGAACCATTGGGGAAGGGCAGACCATCCACTTTCACATGAAACCTTGGGAAATCAAGACGCTGCGATTGGTCAGGCGTTAGAGAAAGTGACTTTGCGCCTTTTCACCCCCCCAATAGTTTGGCAACCGTCATTTTGCGCACTTTCCAATCTCAGGGTTTGTGCACATACTCGAGCCTCCCGCCAATTCAGGAAATGCTAAGCCGCTTTATTCCTTTAGCTTGAGTCCAACCGTTTCTCGGTCGTTTTGAATTTGACTTTGGCATGAGTCGTGCGCTTCGGTAGGGTGCGAGGGACTTCGGGTCCTAAAGACCCGTCATCTGACGGGTTGGGGGTTGGGGATTTCGGAAATTGGACGAACCGGATTCTCCAGCCCCCGGTAAAGCTCAATCTCAAACGCACACCACCGAGAGTCCTCTTCGCGACGCCAGGGCCAACCCAACGGAGACATAGATTGTTGAAGGTTATAAACCTCTCTTGTAGGTACTCCTCGGTTGGGCACGCTGGTGCTGGCACGTTGGAACTACAGCCTCTTCGAATCGCCGGTGGTTGCCGCGAAAGCGGGAATCCACCACGAAGTTGGCGAGTTTCGGGATTCCCGCGGGCGCGGGAATGACCATGGCTTAGAGCACGGCCGCGCGCCGCAATTCCAGGGGGGGATGGACAGCAACGTGCTCACAGCAATAGCGGCTGCGTCAAACAGCCGTTAGGATGAAATGAGTCGTGCAATGTGGCTTAACAATCTAGACTACAAAGCGCGGCTCGTTTTTTGGGAGGTGACCAAGGGATGCAACCTGCGTTGCATTCACTGTCGCGCCACCGCTTCAGAACTCTCATCAACAAATGACCTACCTACAACCAAAGCCCTGAACTTAATAAAGCAAGTCTCTCAGTCATTCCTACCAATCCTAGTTCTGAGCGGTGGCGAGCCTCTCTTTCGCCACGACATTTTCGATCTTGCCAGCTACGCCACATCCCTAGGGATGCGTACGGCGCTGGCCACCAATGGCACCTTGGTCAGCAAGGAGGTGGCGCGCCGTATTATGGATTCAGGAGTGCGGCGTGTTTCCATCAGTTTGGACGGTGCCGACGCTTCCACCCATGACGCGTTTCGCGGCATTTCCGGCGCCTTCGACGCGGCCTTGCGCGGCTTCCGCAACCTGCGCGAAATCGGCATGTCGCTCCAGATCAACATGACGATTGCGCGGCATAATGCGCACCAGCTCCCGGCGGTCCTGGAGCTGGCCAAGCAGCTCGGGGCGGACGCCCTGCACACTTTCCTCCTGGTTCCGGTGGGATGCGGGGTTGACATCGCCGCCGAGCAGATGCTGCCGGCCGAGGAATACGAAGAGATCTTGAATTGGTTCTACGATCGCTCGCTCGAGGGCGGAATCGAGCTGAAAGCCACCTGCGCCCCTCATTATTTCCGAGTAGTACGGCAACGTCGCGCCGCCGAGCGCCGGGCGGCTTCCACCGCTTCCCTGGACTCGCGCGCGCCCGCCGCTAGCGGATCGAGAGAGGCGATCGGCCCCACGGAAATGACTATGCCCGGCTCCACGGGCATCGCGCTTCATCCGCACGCCGCCCAATCCGGCCAGGGCCATCCCCAGGGCATGAACGCCATGACCAAGGGTTGTCTCGCGGGCACCGGTGTATGCTTCATTTCCCACCGGGGCGAGGTTTATCCTTGCGGGTACCTGCCGGTTCTGGCAGGGGATCTGAACCAGCAATCGTTCGCCGAGATTTGGGAACACGCCCCGGTCTTTCAGCAATTGCGCAACACGGATAATCTGAAAGGGAAGTGTGGCTGCTGTGAGTTTCGCAACGTCTGCATGGGGTGCCGCGCCCGCGCCTTTGCGGCCAGCGGCGATTATCTGGACGAAGAGCCTTTCTGTGTTTACCAGCCCCGCCGCAACGGCTCCGATCGAAATGAAGGATGCAACCTGCGAGAGGGAGAAGTGAGCCATGTTTCAGTTTAGTGATCTCGTTCGAGGCGGCGAAATGGTCCGCGAAATCAAGCAGAAGTTTCCCGAGACCGACGAGGTCTTTGAGAGATTCGGCCTTCGCCCTTCCTGTTATGACTGTTCGATTGAAATGGCCGCGCGCAAAGTCGGCGCTTCGCTCGATGACTTGATGGTGGAAGTGAATAAAGCAATCTACAAGAGCCGTGGCGTTACAGCTTGATTCTTTCTTCGGCGATTCCAGCTCATCATTTACTCATCATACTCGCCTGCACTCACAGCGGACCCAAGGAGACGGAGGATCAATCTTCATATCATTTATATTTGCTCTTCCGTCTCTTGGGACGTTCACCCTTTAAGAAAACTCCCAGCCACGGCATTTATCGATTTCGCAGCGGCTTCGGTTCAGGTAATGTCTCAGTTCTTCCAAGCCATAATCCCGGGCCAGTTCGCGGGCGCTCACACCGGGCCGCTTGGCCTTCAACACGAGCCAGCCCTCCAGTGGCATCCACTTTTCCTGGGCAACGTCCTCGCCTCGTTCCTTGAGCAGGCGCGCGACCTTGTCAGGATAATTCAGGTCCTGATGAAAGATGCAGCGGTCTAAGTCAAGCGTGAGACGCGTTATGTTCCTTCCCTCGCCCTGATTGTTGGTGTCGTGGACGAGCTGCTGCCCGTCGATGTCGTAAGCCAAACAATCGGGAGTCCACGTGGCGCTGACAATGTAATAGTTATAGCTGATCGCCTGCGCCTGGAGCGAGCGGCCGGCCGAGTAAGCGCTCACCCAGATCACCAACTCCGCCCCCTGATTGGATAACTGTTCCCAGAGCGACGACCAATTGACGTCGAAACAGATGGCCAGCCCTACCCGGCCGAAATCCGCCTGGTGGACACAGACCGCCTCGCCGGGATGCACGGAATGATCCAGGCATTCCTCCCCCCACACGGGATAAATCTTGTTGTAAACGCAGGCCACCCTTCCCTCGCGGTCAATCAAGACCGCAGAGTTGAAGCGCTGCTTCCCCTCTTTGCGATCGATGGGGCAGACGATGTAAGTTCGATGTTTCCTGGCGAGGCGCGACATGGCAGTTATGGTGGGGCCGTCCAGCGATTCCGCGCTGGTTGCGTTTGCGTTTTGGCCGTGAAACGTTTCCGGAAGCGCGATGAGATCCGTTCCCCGCGCTGCTTCTTGATCCACTTGACTGGCTATCCACTCCAGTGGATGTTGCCCGGCGTGAAAGCCGATGCTGACGATTCGTACCGGACGCCCAACTTGATCCCCGGCTGGCCGCGGCGAGTCGCCGGGAGCTTCTCCTACTCGAGCCACCGCCGGCGTTTCGCCGCTTAGACCCACAGCCAACGCCGATACGCCCATGGCTGACTCCTTGAGAAACTGTCGCCGCTTGATCTCGTTATACATCTTCCCCTCCTGTTGCCAACGGTAGCGACGCTCTTACATCTCCACGCCGGGTAGCGCCTACCCTCCGATTCTGGGGTGCGCGGCTTCCAGCCTGACCATTACGTTGACAGTCTGCCAGAATTACAGCGCTGCGTCCAGGTGTGCCGGCGCGGGGTAGTGACGCAGTTTGCTGCACCATATGCAAGTCTATTTTCATATAGTGTCACTAAACGCAAGCCTATTTACGTTTGGTCAGCTCGGCCTCGACGCGCGCCGGACTCCGACGGGACCTGCGATCGCCCGGAGTTGACACCCCAGAAGTGACACACTATATTCGAGAACTCGATAAGGAGGAATTCCATGCAACGTCGCGAATTCATTTCAGCAGTGAGTGTGGGTGGTTACTCGTTGCTCGCCGGTGCGAGCTCCGCCGCGCCTGCCGCAGATCCTATCTCTTCTGCCCTGCCTGGGCCAGGCGGGCGGCGAGCCAAGATCGGGTGCGTGAGCTGGAACTTCCACAGCCTTGGTCCCGGCGCTCACCCCGAGGAGGCCATCGACATCATTGGAAGCCTGGGCTTCGAGGGGGTGGAACTGATTGCCAACTCGCGCATGGACGTTGACGAATATTGGACCGATGCCACCATCGACCGCATCAAGAAACAACTCGATCGAAATCACCTGCAATTGAATCAATTTCCCTTCTTCCAGCCGGTAGTGGAGGACCTGACGAGCACCAACCCTGAAGAGCGAAAGCGCAGCTTGGACTATTTCGAGAAGGGGTGCCGCATCGCGCACAGACTCGGCGCCCCCATGGTGAACATCGTTGCGCCTTGGGCGCGGCAACTCAGCGCCTCCACGGCTTACCTGCCCCGCTACTTCATGAACGATGGCCAACCCGGCGAGAAGTTTCACATCGACATCGCTCCGGGGTACAATTTCAACGAACTGTGGCCGCTCTTCACGGAGACGATCAAAGGTTGCCTGGAGCGCGCGCAAGCTCTCGGCATGAAGTTCTCCATCGAAAACCACACCCACACCATGCTTCCCGTTTCCGACAGCTTCCTGCGTCTTTGCGATCACATTCCCAATCCGGCTTTCGGCTGCAATCTCGATTGCGGCTGGGCCATGAATCAACGGGAATATCCTCCCGTGGCCATCCACAAACTGAATCGGCGCCTCATGAATGTGCACGTGCGCGACATCGACGCACGGATGCGCGAGTATGTCGCCATCGGCCACGGCGTGATGGATATCAAAGCCATTGCGGATGCGGTGAAAGCCATCGGCTTTGCGGGCTTCCTCTCGCTCGAACAGGACGGCTCGGGCGAGGATATGAAAGAGACCTGTCGCCGCTACATCAACATGATGAAGGAGTACCTCGCCTAGCCGGCCGCGGAAAGGCGCGAGGCAGCGGCGAGCGGCTCCGCCGCGTTGCCGAGTTACGTAGGCTCTGCAACTACGCTATTATCCAGGAAAGCCAGAAAGAGCTTGAACTCCGCCGACCGTTCCGCCATGTCCGCCGGGAACAAGTGCCTTTCGTACTCTTCGTAGGGTGCATCGGGCAGCAAGTGTGGGTAAGAACAACCAAAAACCTGATGCCGAACGGGACCCGGAATATTGAGGTGGGGACCATCACTCAAAGCGGCAACCTCCCGTAGCTCGACACTGACTTCGGTATGCTGCCCCGTGTGGACGTCGTGGTAATGCGTCTCCGCGAGGCGCAGAAGGACGGAGTCCTCGAATTCGGGCGGCGCGGTCTTGGAGACCTTCCTCAGCAGCTTCTCGATGTGCATTCGGCTCGAGGACCGGGCCCGCCGTCAGCGTGCACAGCTCACGCGATCCGGGAAAATCAAGGTGCCCTTCGCTGTCGAGAGGCACGGAGCGGAAAAACCCCGAAAGGCGTGCGCGAAATCCGAGCCCTGATACGTAATGCGTTTCCTCAGGACTTTGCTCTCATTCGACTCTCGACTTCTCAATCCCTTGACTTCTTGAGTCGGTCCTTTCTTTTCATAGACATTCCCGGTTTGTTCCTTCAGTTTGAGAGTCGAGCAGTCGAGGAGTCGAGGGTCGAGGAGTTAGAAAACACATCCCAGGCTGCCGGTCGACGTTGGTCTCACATTCGAGTCTCGACTTTTTGCCCCTGTCCTTTCTTTTCATAGACATTCCCGGTTTGTTCCTTCAGTTTGAGAGTCGAGCAGTCGAGGAGTCGAGGGTCGAGGAGTTAGAAAACACATCCCAGGCTGCCGGTCGACGTTGGCCTCACATTCGACTCTCGACTTTTTGCCCCCGTCCTTTCTTTTCATAGACATTCCCGGTTTGTTCCTTCAATTTGAGAGTCGAGTGGTCGAGGAGCGAGGGTCTAGGAGATAACAAACCCGCGCTAGGTTGATGGTTGACATTGCTTTCGCACTCGATTCTCGACTTCTTGACTCGGTGCTTTGTTTTCATAGATATTCCCGGTTTGTTCCCCCATTTTAGTAAAGCGGGCGACTCTCATCCCGCGAAGCTCCGGTCGTGGTTCGAGGGCGCACAGACAAGCTGCTCTTTGGCGCCCTTGTTGGCTTCGTTTCGAGTTCGTTCGCACTCAAAGAAGGGTTCGTTTTTGGTCGTCAAGAAGGCTAAGTCATTTTGTTGCAATAAATTGTTGAGTTCGTTTCGTCGAAATAGTATCTTCTTTCCAATTCGGCGTGTTGTTTCCCTTGCCGTTGCGCTCTCGCGCGCTGTCGAGAGGCTACCCAAGCCGGTTGTCGTTCCGAGCGCAGATTCCATGATCCTTCGGCTTACCACGTTGCAGGAAAATGCGCGAAGCGCCTTGGACTGCGGCAGCGAAGCTGCCGCCTTGAATCCCAAGCGGGAAAGGCGGTAGCTGGCGCTACCGCACTCCAAGGCGCCTTCGGCACATTCAATTGCATGGCAGCGCGCAACGACAACCAGCGATATGTGACACACATTCACCACTCACTATTCACCATTCTTCGCGCCAGCCCCCGGCGCCTGAACCCCGTCCTTCCCCAGCACAATCCTAGCCTATGGCGATTGATTTGTCAAGAGACAGGAAGTCCCCGTGGCGAGTTTGGCAACACAACCTATTCAACTCGAACGATCCGGAAGGCCGTGACGGTCCGAGCCAACTGGCGGGTCATCTTTCGCTTTGCCGACGGCGCCGCGCTGGATGTTGATTACGTCGATTACCACTGAATGGAGACCTAACCATGCCGATGAAGAATCCACCCCACCCTGGCGGGTTGGTACTACGGCAGTGCATTGAGCCCTTGGGCTTGACCATCACGGACGCCGCCGCCCTTGGGGTTACGCGCACCACCTTGTCGGAATTGGTGAACGGGAAGCGCGGCGTTTCCCCTGAAATGGCCGTCCGGCTGTCCAAGGTCTTTGGCGGCAGCGCTCAAAGCCGGCTCGTGCAGCAGGCCCAGTACGAGCTTGCGCGCGTCCGCGCCGACCGCATAAAGCCCAAACGGCTCGACTGGGGCTTAACTCATGCGTGAATCAGCCATACAATTTTGAAGGAAGAGCCGCGGACCTCAGAGGCGGAGGTCCGCACCGCTCGTTGCTAACCACCCGTAGACGCTCGATTGGTTCCGGAAGGCGGCAGCTTCGCAGGCTTCGCTGCCGCACTCCAAGGCCGCACTCCAAAGAAGCGGAGGTCCGCGCTGCTCGCTCCTGACTTCTTGCTTCTGACTCCTGACTCGTGAGTTCTGACTACGGCAGGACTTCAACGGTCACTTCCTGGCTGCCGATGTTGTGAGCAATATCTTCCGCGGTTACGGTGAGCGTGTAGGGGCCGGCTGGGAGATCGGCGGGGACAAGCAGATTGCCGGTATTGGCGCCGGCGTCCTGGTTCCAGGTTAGATAAGCGGGTTCTGCGCCATACATGCGCGCCAGCACGGTGCGCGTCCATGACGAGGCGCTGACGCGCAGGGGAATAAGCTCGCCGCGCCGGAATTGTTTCTTCTCGAGGCGGACCCGCACGGCGGGCGGCTGGGTCACGATGACGAAAGTCTTCGACTCGCGATAGACGTGCCCTTCGCGATCACGCAGGATGAGGCGCACCACGTATGTCCCATCGGCCAAGTCTCGAGGAGCCAGGAAACGGGTTTGCCAAATGTCCTCGCCTGGCAGGTAGCGCAGCGACTTGATCAAGCCGAAGGGGAAGAGCGCCACCACGGAAGTGATGGAGGGAGCCGTCTTCACGCGGATCACCGGATCGCCGGGCCGAATGACGCGCGGCCGGAGCAGGCTGCGGGGCGCCGCCAGGAAGGAAGTGTAAGGCGTGACGAACTTGTACTTACGCGCCAGCCGAATGATTTCGTCCACGGAGGCGCGATCCTCGCCGTCGCGCTCGATCTTTGCCAACAGCGCATCGACGCGCGCCTTGGCCCAAGTACGCGGCAGGCCGGGGTGCTCCAGATTTTCGCTCGGGAGCGGCAGGCTCGAGCGCAGCCGGGCGGAGGCGCCTTCGCGAATAGCCTGAACGTCAAATTGGGAGGAAGGCAACGGCTTCTTGTATTGGCCTACCCAGGCGGCAACCGAACCGGGGAACACGGTGTCCTGAAGCGGATAAACAAGATCGAAGTTCGGCGCCGGAGTCGAGGTGAGCTTCAGTTGCCGCAGAGGGTCGCGCCCAAGCTTGCTGATGAAGGCATTCAGCTTGAAATCGATCGGCTCCGTCGAGCGGACCCACTCCATCAGACCGCGATTCTGGCAGAGCAATCGGAGGAGAACCTGGTTGGCGTCGTCGCCCACGCCGAAGGCGTAAGTCCGAGGACGCGAGGCCTCGGGCAAGGACTTCCACTGCTGCGCATACCAGGCAGAGAGCCGGCCCGTGCCGATGAGGCCGCGCGTCGAGTCGCCATCGCTCAAAAGGACGATGTAAGTGTCACCCGGCGAGCTTTTTGCAGGCTCGTTCGTGGAGCCTTTTGCCTGCTCGAGCGCGGATTCGAGGGCCTGCTGAAGATTGGTCCCCCCGCGCAATCCGCTGGCCCGCACAAATTCCATGGCGCGCTCCACCGTGGGCTTGTCCGCAATCGCAGGCTGCTTCTCGAACCAGCTCAGCTCCGTATTGAAGAGGAGAAGATTGAAGCGGTCGGCAGGGCGCAGCGAGCGGAGCAGAGCTTCCATGGCCGCGTAGCTGCGCTCCAGCTTTTCCCACTGCATGGAGAGCGAAGTGTCAAACAATACCAACAGGGTTCGCGGCGGCCCTGGAGAAGCTGCGCCGGCGGCAGAGGGAGGATGGGCGTGGGATGCGAATAGCGCCGAGGCCTCGAAGAAGCCCGGCTCGATAGCGTTGGCGGGCGGGGCCTCCGTGGCCGCGGCGTCAGGCTGCTGAGGGCGCGGGTTGCGATACGTCAAGACCTCGAGCGAGTCGCCCTTGGTCCCGTCCAAGGCGTAGCGAACGGCAAAGTCTTCCTTAAACAGAACATTGTTGGCTTCGAGGCTGGCTTTTACCAGTGCGGATCCGCGCTCCGTAATTTTGAGTGGAAACGTCCCGCCAATCACTTGGAAGTCACGAATGGGGTGCTGGCTGTGTAATTCAAAGTCGATGCTGAGACGAGCGGCCGACTGAGCCTGGTAAGCATCGGGGTGCAAAGGCAGGGCGAAAAGCGACTCGAGGTTTTCAACCGGAAGGGTCTCGTGGTACTCGATCTCAATCCGCTTGGTGCCAAAGCCGGGTATGGGAACGATGTGGGCGCTGAACACTTGACTGCGCCGCGCCTCCTCCGCGCCCCGTTCGCCCATCTGGAGCAAACCGGGGTCGACCGACTGCCATTTCAGGGCGTTATAAATCTCCTCGGCGCGCTTCCTCTCCAGGATGACGCCCGGGATGCGGGTTACGCCGTCCCAGACGGCAAAATCGGAGATGGCGGCGCGGCTAGGCAAGGCAAAAACGTAATTGCCCTCGAGCACGCCGGCGCGATGGCTGCCGTAAATTTGCTGGATGAAGACGCGGGCGTCGCCGTTATCGATATAGACGGTGATGTGCATCTCGTCCAGCGACAGGATTGAAGGGTTGGGCCGCTCTTCGCCGATGGGAATGATAACGCCGGCATCGCCCAGACACCAGGAGGCGGTGGGGAGGAGAACCAGGAAGATCAGTAGGAGCCGGGTACGCTTCATGAGTTACTCAAAAGGTCAGGCGGAGGCAGCCCAAAAGAAATTCAAAATTCAAATGGCAAAAGGCAAATGGAAAACCATTTGAAAATAGCGCTCCCCTTCCGGGAGCGAAGCGAACGCAAAAGTTAGCTTTCCAGACGCGGCGTACCACCCCCGCTCCCTGCTAGCCACTAACCACTAACCACTAACCACTGCACGCACTACCTGAGGTTCTGCTCCGGAATCCGAATCAGGCCATTGTCCGTGCCAATGTACAGGTAGCCGTTGCGGACCGCAAGGGCCGTGACGTTGGGCGCGGGCAATGCCGCGGTGATGTTGCTCCAGCGTCCCACTGAACGGTCGTAAACGTACAATCCACTCTCCAGCGTTCCGGCGTAAACGCGCTGGGCGGTGGCGAGCATGGCATTGGGATTCACCACGAAGTTCCCCGTGGCATCGGGAAACTTCTCGAAACGCCCGGTGGCGTCGAGGCGGAAGATTCCGCCGCCATAGCTTCCCACAAACCACTCGTCGCCCACCCGCGCCAGGGCAGTAATCCAGTTGGCTTTCAGCCCGGAGTTTGCCGTGGTGTAACTCATCCGCACCTGGCCGTCGTCGAGAACCGAAAGGCCGCCGAGAGTTCCGGCCAGCAGCCGGGCGCCCTGCGCGGCGAGCGTATAGACATGATTATTGACGAGGCCGTGGAAGGCGTAAATGCTGCGCGCGCCGGTTGAGGTGAGAAAAGTGATCCCGGCGGGGGTGGCCAAAGTCATTCCGGCGGGCGTCAGGGCCACATCCGTCACGTGGTCGGCAATCAAGCCTTGGTCGCGTCCTAACACTTCACGCTCGCGCAGGGCGCCGTCAAACACCACCAAGCCATTGGCCGTAGCCACGGCCGTGGTGTCGTGCTGCGGGTCATGAACAATGCGGTTGACGCAGAAGACGTGCTCGTCCTCGAGGTGTGAAGCGCGCTCGCCGGCCGGCGAAAGCACATCGAGGCCGCGATCGAAGTAACCGACCCAGAGGCGGCCGGAGGAGTCGAAATCGAGCGCGGAGACGTGGCGGTCCGCGAGCAAAGTATCTTCGTGCTCGAAGAGCGGGCGCCACCCGCTGCCGCGCGGGTTCAAGGAGCAAAAGCCGCTGTCCGTCAGAGCAAAGAGGTTTCCCTGCGCCGAGAGCAGGCGCATGACGCGGCCTGAGATTTCCTGGCCGCGAGGGCGTGGGCCCGCGCCTGAGCTTGCCGCGAAGGGGATTTCGAGTATGCCTTCGTCGAGCGTGCCCACGATGAGCGTTCCCCCATCAACCAACAGGGAATTGGCGAAGAAACTCGGGGCCAGCACGCGGGTGAATTTGCCGCCGCGGAATTCCGCCACGCCCATGGGAGTACCCACAAAGGTCCGATCGCCATCGACAGCCAGCGAGAGAACGCGCGGATCAGGCAGTCCTTCGGCCTCACGAAAGCGATCGGCCTCGCCGGCGTGCCAATGAATGACTCCATCATTGAGGGTGCCGGCCCAGAGGCTCGAGTCGTCTCCGGCGAGCGCTGTGGTTTGGAGGTTTGCGAGCTGGGGATGGAATGGTGCGAGGTGTATGCCGTCGTAAACCAAGACGCCGCTGTTTTGCGTGCCCAGCAGAACCCGGCCGGTAGGAACGGGCAGCACGGCAGTGAGTTGGCGAAGGGGACCGGCCTGAGGAAGAATCTGAGTCTTCCGGCTGAACGCCAAAAGTCCTGCGCCGGCCGTGGCCAGGTAAAGTTCGGGCTGGGCCGCGTCTGCGGCGCGGCCAACGGACATCCCCACCAGCGGCGCCGCGGGCAACTCGAGGCCCACTCGGTAGCGCGCTGTGAGCTTTCCGTCCGGGGAATACTCGCTGAGGCCGCTGGGGCCACAAAAATACAGGCGGCCTTCGAAAAAGGCGGCGTCAGTGTAAACCGCCGGCGAACTCATCCATTCAACACCCGAAGGGACCGCTCGATCCAGGCGCAACGCCGTGAATTTGAGGTTTTCCTCTGCGGCCACTTCGCGGGAGGCGCGCTCGAGGACTCGCGACGCCTTCCAGATGGCCAAGCCTGCGAACCCGAGAATGACGAACAGGATGAGAGCTATATAAAGAGGCCATTTTGATTTGAGAAGGCGCATATCCGTCTGACTGATTATATACAACTTGTAGTGGCACAGGCACTCTTGCCTGTGTTTGACGGAGCAATGCATCAGGCCTTGGACACTGGCAAGAGTGCCGGTGCCACTTCATCAGCCACAGGGAGCCACCGTTTCCCCAGGGGAGAGGACAGGCCAATGGAAAAGGCATCCGTTCAACAGGTTGAACCATCTAAAGCAACGGGTGCAGGGCCAACTAACAAATTAGCCCTGCATTGCCAAGAACCTATGTTATCGTTAAAGCCTGCGGTGGAGGGCACCCATGAAAAATCTATCTCTGGGGCAAGTTCTAACAGTTTGTGTCGCAGGCTTGGCCTGCCTGCCAATGACCCTGGTCGCCGACCAAGCCGTCTCGCACGTACGCGTGGTAAGGCTGAGTTACGTCAGCGGCACGGTAGGCGTGAAGCGGCAGGGCGCGACGGAATGGTCCAAAGCGCTCGTGAATACCCCCATCCAGGAGGGCTTCGAGATATCGACCTCGGCTGACAGTTTTGCAGAGGTGGAATTTGAAAATGGTTCCACTGCTCGCCTGGGCGAACTCTCCCACTTGACCTTCGACCAACTCGCCCTCAATGCTGACGGTGACAAGCTCAATCGCATGACGTTTGATCAGGGGTATGCCACCTTTCATGTCGTGCCCGAGAAACATGACGCTTACAGCGTGAAGGTTGCCGACGCGACCCTGACTCCCAGCGGCAAAAGCGTGTTTCGGACGGACTTTGACAAAGGCCATGTTCGCGTCGAGGTCTTCAATGGCTCGGTCGAGGTCGTTGCCCGCTCCGGGTCTGAGAAACTCGGCAAGGACAAGACTCTGGAATTCGACACCAGCACAGGTGACTTGGCCTTCAACACGCGGCACGGGATGGTGAAAGACTCCTGGGATAAGTGGACCGAATCGCGGGATTCGCAGGCGAACCTGGCGTTGAACGATCAGGCCGTTGCGGCGCATGGGCCAGTCTACGGGTGGAGCGATCTGGATACGTACGGCGAGTGGGCGATGTTGCCTGGTTTCGGCTATGGCTGGTCACCTTATGCGCCGGTCGGATGGTCTCCGTACAGCATGGGGATGTGGGGATGGTATCCGGGCATGGGTTACACGTGGATCTCCGGCGAACCGTGGGGCTGGTTGCCCTACCACTATGGCATGTGGAACTATTCCGCGGAGTTTGGCTGGTTCTGGATGCCGGGTGACTTTGGATCCTGGTCACCCGCCCTGGTCTCCTGGTACATGGGACCGGGATGGATCGGCTGGACGCCCTTAGGATTGACTCCTCAACCGGGCCTGGGCAGGCCGGTGATGACCATGTCCGCAACGGCGATTCAGACCGGCCAATTGATTACCCCCGAGAGCGTCGGCCACGCCGACACTAAAGAAGGGACCTTAACGCAGCATCTGCCCTTCCAACCCGCCGCCGGCGCCACGCTCATGGGAACTCCCGTGGCAGCCGCGACCTCATTCGGGGCGCGTGCAGCGGGCACACATACGCTGGCGCCTTCCTCAATTTTGATGGGAGTCGAAGGAACCAAGGAGAGCGCGTTGTTAGGCGGGCGCCCGCTTCGCGACGCCCTGCGCATGCGCTTGGGCACCACTTTGGGAGGCCGCTATGAAGTGGGCGGCGCCGTGGGTGAATTCCACGGCGATGCTTTCAAAGGGATGGGCGGCAGGAATGGAATGGACGGATTTCCGGACGCCGCTAACTCGGGCGGGAACGGCCAGCACAGGCTGAACGTCCTGCCCCACGGCCAAGCAGCAGCGGCGCGGGCCGATACCAGCGGGATGATAAACGCCGGCGCTGAGGGTGGCATTCCAAGCGCCGCCTCACCGGCCGCGGCCGCGAGCAGCACCACCAGCAGCAGTTCGCACAGTTCAGGTTCAGGCACCGCAGCCGCCGGTGGTGGGCATCATTGATCTGTGATCACCGCCTTTGGGTCTTGGGATTCGACGGTGACTCCCGAGGGCGGTGAGAAATGGTTGTCATGGACTCTTACAACCGCGCTCCTCGCTTCAACCTTGATGCCGGTCTGATCGTTCGCAAATGTATTGTCTGTAATCGTGACGTCCTCCGTGCCTTGGATGCGTATCCCGATCGGGTTCATCTCTAAATCGTTCTCGAGGAGCGCATAGTCGCGGCTGGGGTCGAGGGCGGGCCCATTCTGGAAGAGGTGAATGCCTGCTGCGCCGCTGGAGCGAATCTGGTTCCGCGCGAAGACGTTTGCTTCGCCGTGTTCGACGGCGATGCCGTCATGTTTGGCGCCCTCGATATGATTATCGATGATGGCTGAGTCCCGCGAGAAACTCACCCAGAAACCGTAATCACTGTGGTCGGCGGAGTTGTGGTAAAACTGGTTGCCGCGCGTGAAGACCGCCTCAAACGAGTTGTGCGGCGAGTAGCTGCCGTCGTTGAAGGCCACGTAATTCTGCTCGCTCGAGGCGCCGGTGTGAGATTTGCTCAGGAAAAACCCATCTCCCGAGTGCGTAAACGTGTTGCCGATAATGCGATTGTGACTGCTTGCCTCCATCAGTAGAATTCCGGCGGAATCACATCCGGCGGAATAGGTCTTGCCTTCGCAGCGGACGTCCCAATCCGCATGATTGTGCAAGAGATCGTCCCCCGAAGAACCATATAGTGCGATACCCCAGCCGGAGTTGTGTGAAAGATCACACTTATAGACCGTGGCGTTGGTGGTATGCGCCAGCATGATGCCGTCTTGGGCCTCGTGCGCCGCCACGTTTTCGATCCAAGCGCCATCAATATTCTTCAGGTAAAGTCCCGCTCCGTAGGCTTCCCAGGCGTCCAGATCGAAGATGTTCACCCAGTCCTGCGCCTCAAAGTGAGTGTCGGTCGAAAGCAGACGCTGGGCGCGGCTGCCACTCACGTCGGTTCCAAGAACTTTCATTTCGGAACCAGTCCCCGCTTCGCCCTCCAGAAAGACGTTGATCCGATAGCCTCGCACCGCGCCGCCGAGAATGGAAATGTGACTGTATCCCTTGGCGTGGATTCCTACCCCCACTCGCTCCCATGGCTGGCGAGGCGTGCTTTCGAGGGTGACACCGCGCATGTCTAAGACCACATTGTCCGCCGTGATCTCGATGACTGCATGGCCGTCTGGAACATCCACGCGATACTGGCCGGGCTCGATCCGGGTGCTCTGAGTGATGGTCAGGGGTCCGGTCAACCGAATGCTCGGAAGCGCGCTTACGCTGGCTGCTTGTGCCAGCAGGGAAAGCAGCCGCGCAAAAAGCAAGGTAACGAGAATCACTGCGTCTGCGGACACGCTTAGCATGTGCCCTCCCTACAAGTACTTCAGCAACTCATCCAGAGTTTTCTGCACGCCTTCGTAGGGGTCGCCGGGGCCTTCATATTCAATCGAATATACCCCCGTAAATGCGGCCTTCTTGGAGATCTGGATGCACTTGGGGAAGTCAAACTTGGTCTCGTTCCCGGCGGCGTCGAACTCCAATCCTTTGGCGTGACACACCACGTGCGCGTAGGGGAAAAGCAGCGGCAGCCCTTTCTCGCGCGTTTCTTCATCCGGAAAGTTGCCGAAATCGGGCAAAGCCCCGACCACGTCCGGGCCTGCCTGCTCGAAAAGTCTTATCAGTTCCTCCGGATGTTCCGAGCCCACGCCGCCGTGGTTCTCAATGATCACATGCACGCCCTTGGGCCGGCCATACGCGGCCAGGCGCTTGTAGGAGTCGAGGGTGGGTGAATAATCCTGCGGATTCAACTTGCCGGGATCGCAGCGGACGGACTTCGAGCCGATTGCTGCCGCCACGTCAATCCATATTTTTGAGCCGTTCACAGCGGCATCGCGCACCTTCTCGTCCGTGTCGGAAAGCCCGCCGCCCGTCCAGAGTTCATCAATGTCAACCGGCATGTTCACGACGCGCGAGTGGGCTCGCACCAGGCGGCCCTTGACTTCCTGGAGGTAAGTCTTTTCGGTGGAAGCAAAGTGGGGAGCGCAGAATTCCAGATTGTGAACCTTGTAGCGGTCGGCGATCATCTCCGGGAAATCGAGCAGGGCCAGCATGTTGCCGGGGAGGGTGAACTCCTTCTCGCGCGTGGATTGAAAATAATTGTGAAGACTCCAAGTTGAAATGGAAATACGATCTCGTTTGTCGAACCTATTGACGCTGGCAGGGTGGTGTTTCGTCTGTCCCCGGAGCTCACCGCTCAGAGCCATTGCCGCAGCACCACCAGCCATACGAATGAAAAAATCTCGACGAACCATAATTCCTCCTCTCGGCCCATCGAAGGATCAAGGCCGTAGCGAGAGATGCTAACACCGTTTTTCAACGTCTTGGTAAACTATTCACGGGCAGCGTAGCGCGAAACCCTCACTCGCTGGGACGGGGGCATCCCTTCGCTCGACATCCGCGCTACACAGGGAGGCAGAGCCGCGATTCAAAATTCAAGAGGATATAATTGGGAACGATTCCCGGAAATGATCTTTGCGCGCTGCGAAGAAATTCGCCAGAAGAAGTGGAACGCGACAGGCCGCAACGAAAACGAACTTCCCCGTGTCCTCTGTGCCTTTAAGGCCTCAACAGAGAGAACACGAAGGGTCTCAGTGATCTCTGTGATCAGTCTTTCGAGGCACAGAGAACACGGAGAAGGAATCTTCGCACGATAACAAAGTCCCGTGAGGTAGTGCTCCAGGGGTGGCGGTGACAGTTTGTCGTGTCCCGCTGCCGTGACGGCCCCTTATGATTTCTTAATTATTGCCTAACTACCTCATTGACATCCGCATCGAACTTTCGTATATTCTGTCGGATTTGAATCGTGTTACCGATCGGCGGTAGGGGCGGTCGGTCTCACGTTTCTTTCATGCCTCTCTGTCCCTCGAGCCGGCGCCAGTCGCGGGTTCGTGATGACGAACTCGAAGAGGGACTGGCGGTGAGAGTCATACTGCGCTCTCCATTGGAGCATGGCTGCGATGGACCTCCTCTCTTCCCACTACTACCAGGGCTCGTTGTACGCGTACCTGGCAATTCTCCTGGCGCTCGTTCTGCTCTTGATCTATTTTCGTCAGCAACGCCTCGAACACGAAAACAAGAACACTGAATTGCGCTGGTTTTCGGAGCTTCACCTTTTCGGCAATAAACTTGCTGAAAGTTCCGACCCGCAAAAGATGGCCGAGTTGACCGTGCAGCGGAGCATCGAAATGTTCGGCAGCGGAGGCTGCTACGTCTTGGTGCAAACCAGCGGGTCGGACGCGATTCGCCATGTGTGTTCCCAGGGACTCGGCGCGCAGGCGGTCGAGCAGTTGTCCAGCGAACCCTTACGTTCCTACCTGGCTTCCTGCGGCGAGAGGTGGGGGAATCTACTGATCTTTCCCGATCTGTCCCGTCCTTCGCTGGAAGTAGCCTGGCAACGCGACGCGCTTTTCCACGAGCTTCGGGCGCTCTGTGTACGGGAAGGGCTGAGAACTCTGGTTGTGGTCGGATTACAGGTGCGCGAGAGCTCCTATGGCGCGTTGCTGATGGGAAGCCGCACGCCGCGGAACTTTCGCCCCAACGAACTGCGCTTACTGCTGGCGATGGGGAACCAACTCGGCGTGGCCGTGGAGAATTGGTCTTTGCACCGGGCGGCGGAACGGCACAACCAGGCGATGAGGTTGCTGCACCGTGTCAGCGAATTGTTGCGGGCCAAATTTGATCTGGAATCACAAGTGGAGATTCTGCGCCAGGAGTTGCAAGGAGTGCTCGGCACCACGAACTTCTCCCTGGCTTTGCAGGACTCCCCGGATGGACCTCTCAAAACTGCCGTACCCTTCGAAGCCGCCGCGGCCGAGGTTGTCCTTCGAGTGGCAGAGACGGACGGACTGGCGAACTTCGTCTGCCAGAATCGCCGCCCGCTTTTGTTGACGCATGACCTTCCAGCCAAGGCACGCCGCCTGGGGATTACATCCGTAGATGGACGGCTGCGCACCTGGTGCGGAGTGCCCATTCACTTCCCCGATGGCGCCATGGGCGTTCTGGCCGTGGCGGACTTCGAAAACGATAACAGCATCAACCAGGAACAGTTTGAGCTGCTGCAGGTTCTTGCCGACGAGGTCACCGCGGCTGTCGAAAGCGCGCGACTGTTTCAAGCGGAGCGGCGACGAGCCAGCCATTTGACGCTGCTGAATGAACTGACGCAGAAAGCCGCCGCAGTCCTCAATCCGAGCGAGCTTCTAGCCAACATTTGCCGGGAGGTGCGTAGCGCTTTCGATCGCGACTTTGCCAGGATCGAAGTAGTGGATGCTAAAAAGAAGGAACTGGTGGTGGAAGCTGAGGCGGGTTACGGGTCGGAACTGCTGGGCCGCAGAGTGCATTGCGGAGAAGGGCTTTCCGGCGCGGCCGCCATAAGCCGTGAGCCCGTGCTCGCAAATTCCGTGCTGCGCGACCTTCGATACGTGGCGTTGCGGCCCGGCGTCCGGTCCGCCCTAAGCCTTCCTCTCCGGTATGGAAACGAATTGCTGGGCGTATTGAGTTTGGAAAGCTTGCGGGAGCATAGCTTTTCTCGACAGGACGTGCTGACCTTGCAATCGCTGGCGGACCAGCTTGCCATTAACCTCCACAATGCTCGCGCCTACCAGTTGGCGCTGGACCAAGCTATCACCGACGGTTTGACGGGTCTCAAGACACATCGCTTCTTCCGGGAGGCGCTGGAGGGGGAATGGCGCCGCTCAGCCCGTAGCGGCCGTCCATTTTCCGTGATTATGATGGACCTCGACGGTTTCAAGCAGGTCAACGATGAAGGGGGCCACTTGGAAGGCGACCGAGTGCTGGCGGCTGTGGCCACCCTGCTCGACGCCAAGTCACGGCAGTCCAATGTGGTGGCAAGATATGGGGGGGATGAATTCGCCATCCTGATGCCCGAGACAAACACAGAACAGGCAGAAACCCTGGCTGAGAGGCTGCGTTCCGCCCTTCAAGCGGACCACTTCCTGCGCGCCCACCACGTCACGGCAAGCATCGGCGTCGCTTCCTTCCCGACTCACGGTCCAACCCCGGAGGAGGTTCTGAGTGTTGCGGATTCCGGAATGTACCTGGCCAAACACTGTGAGGGGAACTGCGTGAAGGTGGCTAGGCTGAGCATCGCGGCGGGAGATTTGGAGCACGATCAGCAATTGCTGGACGCGTATCTGGGAGTGGCCGTGAAACGGATGTTCCCATCCGACAACGAGGCCTTCAACCCCTACCGGCAGAAGTTCGAGCAGATGAAGCCGCTATGGGACACCATCACGGCCCTCGCTTACGCGGTTGAAGCTAAAGACCCCTATACTAGGGACCATTCTGCGGAGGTTTCCACGTGGGCAGCCAAGATCGCGCTACAGGTGGGATTATCCCAGGCAGACATCGAAGACATCAAGCTGGCGGGCATCGTCCACGATATCGGTAAAATCCATGTGCCTGAGGAAGTGCTGTGCAAGCCCGGGCCGCTGACGCCGCAACAGTTCGACCTCGTGAAAAGCCATGCGGCTTGGGGCGCGAAGATATTGGAACCTTTGAAGGAGAGTGGCATTGAACGCATCGTGCGCTACCACCATGAGGCGCTCGACGGGCAGGGTTATCCTGACGGCTTAAAGGGAGAACAAATTCCTATCGGCGCCCGCATCATCACGGTAGCTGATGCCTTTCAGGCCATGGTTCGCGAGCGTCGCTATCGGAAGGCCCGCAGTGTGGAGGACGCCGTGGCTGAATTGCGCCGCTGCAGAGGCACACAGTTTGACCCCGTGGCAGTGGATGCGCTGGTTCAGTTGATCGAGTCCCATAGACTGCTGCAAACATCCGGTCCCGTCGAAAGCTCGGTGATTTGAAAGGGAATTCCAGCCAAGTTTGCGGCGCCTGGCTATCGCTTGGGCGCCTGGCCGGCAAGAGCCGATCGGAACTTATTCATAGCTTCCTCGATAATCCGGCGCTGTCTCTCCGCTGGGGATTCGAGGCTGGTTGGGGAAGGGGGGCTGGGTGGTTGAGGCGACGGCGAAGGCGGCTCGCCGGACTCTTCACGCGCCTCCGCCTTTGCTTTGCTGACCTCCGCTGGCAAACCCTCAGCCTGTTTCAGAAAACTCTGCAGCATGCCTTTGAAGGCTTCCGCCTCGCTACGCTGCTTCTTCTGCGCAGCCGCGCTCGAGGCTTCCAGCCGCTTTTCAAAAACTTCCAGCAGTTGGCGCGAATGCGCCTCTAACTCCGTCTTGGCTTGCTCCGCCCATTCTCTTGAAATCAAGGCGGCTATCCCGACGGCTTTAGACAGCCGATCCGGGATTTCATGGAGCGCCTGCTCGGCGCTGCTCGTGATCTCCGCCGAACCTCGGGCGGCGGCCTCGTCGGCGGTCGACTGGATTCTGGCGCGCAGGGACTCGAACAAGCCCTGCAAGCTGGTTTGAAGTCCCGTTTCCATCTCCTTCGTTTGCTGCGCCTGCATCTCCACGAGCGCCGCGCGCAGTTGCTCGCGATAGGAAGCCGACTTCTCCGCCGCTTCGCTTTCCAGAGTGGCCAAAGTCGTTTGCCGTAGCGCCGCCAACTGCTTCTGCGTCTCCCCCACGCACTGCTCTTCTGTGGATTGAATTCTTACGTGCAAGGACTCGAGCAGACTCTGCAAACTGGCTTGGAATTCGGTCCCGATCTCCCTCGTTTGCTGCGATTGCATCTCCAGCAGCGCCGTGCGCAATTGCTCCTGATGGGACGCCGACTTCTCCGCCGCTTCAGCCTCCAGCGAGGCCAGAGTCGATTCCCGCACCGCCGCCAACTGCTTCTGCGTCTCCTCGACGCACTGATCTTTCGTCGTTTGGATCGTGCCCCGCAACGATTCCAGCAATGCCTCGAGACTCGCCTGGATCCCAGCCTCCATCTCCTTCGTTTGCTGCGCCTGCATCTCTTGCAGCGTGGCGCGTAGTTTCTCCTGATGGGACGCCGACTTCTCCGCCGCTTCGCTTTCCAGCGAGGCCAAAGTCGATTCCCGCGCCGCCGCCAACTGCTTCTGCGTCTCCTCGACGCACTGA